>OGHH01000019.1_pt1 | contig 165527 bp, 142 predicted proteins | sample 1571471 | NCBI WGS metagenome assembly OGHH01 (sample SAMEA2581936, study PRJEB24529) | metagenome | biome: Human gut stool | place: China | collected 2011
TGATCTAATGATTGAAATACCTCTTTTTCTGTAAAACCAAAACAGTCTGCATAGGCATCCGATGTTGTTGTAATAACCGTCAGATTATTGAGGTCCGAAAAAACAGATTCTTTGGAAATACGGGTAATTCCAGTCATCACAGCGCGGTCCAGATATGGATTTGTTTTGAACGTCGCATTGAAAAGGCTTCTCATAAATCCGGCAAATTCACCCCAGTATCCATGAATATAGGCTTCCTGCATGGGCGTGTCATATTCATCCAGAAAGATCAAAACTTTTTTTCCATATAAAAGATTCAAATAACTGGAAAGATTTTTTAATGCATCCTGTGCTGTCACATCACTCATTTTTTCTGTAATTTCCAGCATCTGCTGTTTCTCATTTTGCGTAAAGCATTCTTCCTGCTCCAAATACCGATGTTGGCGATAAGCATCTACAATAATATTTTTTATCTTCTGCACTGCATCTTGATAGTTATTCTGTTTTACGTCCGCAAAGCTCAGAAAAATCACCGGATAAGTTCCCTGCAGTCTGCGGTATTTTTCCTGTTTCCAGATGGAAAGCCCTTCAAAGATGGTACCTTTTTCTGCATACTGTCTGGAAAAGAAACAATTCAGCATACTCATATTCAATGTTTTTCCAAAACGGCGTGGGCGTGTTATAAGTGTAACTATATCGTCATTGTCCCACCACTCTTTTATAAAATTTGTCTTATCTACAAAAAACAATCTTGCTCTCTCAAAGCAGAAAATCCTTGTATTCCTATACTGATTGTCTTTCTCATACAATCACCTGCTTTCATTTTAGGACTGTGCAACCACCATACACTTTTGCTTTCATTATAACGATATTTTCTTCAGGTTACAAGCCAAACCATAACACAAACCGTCACATATCCTCTTTTTTCACCCGGGAAAAATACGCAATATCGTGATACACCCGGAAACGTCCCTTTTCATTCAAGATCTCATGACGCATGCCCGGATACAGACGGAAAGAAACACGATCATAGCCACGCCTCTTCAAATGCCGTACTGCCTGCAAAAGTTTTTTGCGGCCTCCGAGACATGGATCATCCTCTCCCGATACAAAAAGGATCGGCAGATTTGGATTTCGTACCTCCCATCCCTTTCTATCATAGGTGCTCCGCATCAGCCATAACAGGGATTCGTACCCATTCAGCGTAAAGGTAAAGTTGCAAAGGGGATCTTTATTGTACTTCTCCACCACCGTGTGATCGGAACAGATCCAGGCGTGGATCAGCTTTTCTGCCCGGAACGGACGATCAAACATATTGGCAAAGATCCCGTCTGCCAATATACTCCTGCTGTGGGGATCCTTCATTTTCTGAAGCATCTGTATCAATGCAGAACCAAGAGGTGCCATTGGATTTTTGCCCGGACAGCCACAGACGATCAGCCCATCTAACTCCCGGTCATACTTTTTCAGATAACAGCGTACCGCCAGGGATCCCATGCTGTGTCCCATCATAAAATATGGCAGACCCGGGTATTGCTTCTTGATGATCCGCGTGATCTGGTGCAGATCTCTTACCAGAAATCTGCCTCCGTCCTTGCCAAAATATCCAAGCCCTGCCGGAATATCCTGCTTCTTTCCTAATACTTTATCCGCATCGGCCGAAACTGCTTCCCTGCGGCTCGCACCATGCCCCCGGTGATCATGGATCACACAAAGATATCCTCTCTCTGCCATATATCTCATAAACGGCAGGTATCTCTCCTTATGCTCACACATGCCATGGGCTATCTGCAATACAGCTCTGGGACGGGATGGAATCACCATCATTCCCTCTAACGGCATCCCATCCTGTGCCGAGGCGATTACAAAATATTTGCGACGAATCCCCCCCGGCCGCTCTGTTTTATCTGCACGATACCGGCTTTCAGAAACTGTCATACTCTGTCGTCTTCTCTTTGCTGCTGTCCATTTTTTCGTACATCTTTTTTGATTCATATGCATCCACTCCTCTATGAATGTATCAATCGCCATGCCTTTCACTCACATTTTCCGGCAATATCCTTTGATCTGCATTTCAACGCTGCGATCTCCTCTTGCGTGAGCCTGCGGTATTCGCCCGGTGCCAGACCCGAATCAAGCACAATCCCTCCCATGCTCAGACGTTTCAGATAAAGCACCGGATGGCCCACGGCTGCCAGCATTCTTTTAACCTGGTGAAATTTTCCTTCACAGATGGAAAGCTCCAGACAAGACTCTTCCTCTCCCGGATAGCCTGGATCCTCCGGGACCATATCAAGCTCCTTTTTATCCAGACAGCGCACCTTTGCCGGCCGCGTCAGCTTGTCCTCTCCGATATCCACGCCCTTTTCCAGACATTCCACCTCATTATCCCCTAATGTACCCATAACACGGACAAAATATGTCTTCCACACATGCTTTCCCGGTGCCAGCAGCTCATGGGATAATGCTCCGTCATTAGTGATCAAAAGCAGTCCTTCCGTATCCTTGTCCAGTCTGCCGACCGGAAAGATATCCTTTTTGCTGCTGTCCGTGATCAGGGACAGTACCGTCCGGCAGGTGTTGTCCTTTGTGGCCGATACAACGCCCTGTGGTTTATTCAACATATAATATACATATTTTTCATAAGAGACCTTCTCTCCGTCCAACTCCACATTGTCCTCTTCTGTCACCTTCTGCTCCGGTCCCGATGCCGGAGCTCCATTGACAAAAACACGGCCTGATTTGATGAATTTCTTCACCTCAGACCGTGTTCCCATGGACATCTGTGCCAAATATTTATCTAACCGCACAATGTTTCCTCTCTTAATACTATATTAATTCGTTGTACATATCTTCGTACTTCTTGGCAGAATGATTCCAAGAGAAATCCATTGCCATGCCACGGTCAATGATCTTATTCCACTCTCTCTTGCGATTATAATATACATCCTTTGCATAACGGATAGTCGCCAGCATCTCATGTGCATTGTAATTTGCAAAAGAGAATCCTGTTCCTTTTCCCTCATATTCATTGTACGGCTCCACCGTATCCTTCAAGCCGCCGGTCTCGCGGACAATCGGCACCGTACCATAACGAAGACTCATCAACTGACTCAATCCACACGGCTCAAAGAGAGATGGCATCAGAAATGCATCACACGCCGCATAAATCTTGTGGGAACGCTCATTGGAGTAGAAAATATTCGCAGAAACTCTTCCATGATATTTCCACTCGAAGTGACGGAACAGATTTTCATAACGCTCCTCACCGGTACCGAGAACTACAAGCTGTGTATCCTCGGCACAAATCTCCTCAATCACATAATCGATCAGGTCAAAGCCCTTCTGATCTGTCAGTCTGGAAACAATACCGATCATAAATGTCTTGTCATTCTGATCAAGCCCCAGCTCCTTCTGAAGGCCTCTCTTATTTTTGATCTTCTCCTTACGGAATGTCTTTGCATTGTAATTTGCGTAGATCAGAGGATCTGTCTCCGGATTGTACTCATCATAATCAAGACCGTTTACAATACCACGCAGGCAGTTGCTGCGGGCACGCATCAGACCGTCCAGATGCTCACCGTAAAATGGCATCTTGATCTCCTCTGCGTAAGAATCACTGACTGTCGTTACCATGTCAGCATATACGATACCACCCTTGAGATAATTGGCATCTCCATATGCCTCCAGCTTATCACTGGTGAAATAGTACTCATTCAATCCTGTGATGTCGATCACCTTCTGCTTATCCCAGATACCCTGAAACTTCAGATTATGTATGGTCATAATAGTCTTGATACCATGGTAGAATGAATTATCGTTAAAACTATCCTTGATATATACCGGGATCAGACCTGTCTGCCAGTCATGACAGTGAATGATATCCGGTCTGAAATCCAAAGAAGGCATTGCTGATAATGCTGCCTTACAGAAAAATGCAAACTTCTCAATATCCTCATAAATATTGCCATATGGGTGGAAACCTGCAAAATAGAACTCATTGTCAATAAAATAGAAATGAACTCCCTCATACTCCATCTCTAAAATACCAACATACTGGCTTCTCCAGGCCAGATCCATATAAAAATGCGTCTTGTACTGCATTTTGTCCTTCCACTCCTGTGGAATACATGCGTACTTCGGAATCATAACACGCACATCATACTCTTTCTTGTTAAAGTACTTTGGCAGCGACCCCACAACGTCTGCCAGTCCTCCGGTTTTCACAAATGGAACACACTCGGAAGCCACGAATAATATGTTTTTCATATACACCCTCCATTCAGTTTGTAAACTCCAATGTATGCCACGGATCTTTCTCTGTGTCCGCGCACCTATTGTATTAATTATACCTTATTTCGCAGCTTGTGAAAAGTGTTTTTTATGAAAAGTTGCGTATTTTGCGTCCGTCATATAAGAATCCCTCTCAGGCACGAAGCTTATATTCTAACCGGATCTTATCTGCGATCAGTGCAATAAACTCCGAGTTGGTTGGCTTTCCTTTACCGGAATTGACCGTATAGCCAAATAACTCTTCAATGGTCTCCATTCTGCCACGGCTCCACGCAACCTCGATTGCATGCCGGATCGCGCGTTCCACCCGGCTGGAGGTGGTTTTATAATTCCGTGCGATCGTAGGATACAGCACCTTTGTGATGGCTCCCAGCATTTCATTATCATTGACGGACATAATAATTGCATCCCGAAGATACTGATATCCTTTAATGTGTGCCGGAACACCGATCTCGTGGATCACGTCCGTAACATCCGACTCCAGTGTATCCGCCATGCGTCTGTGTTTATTCTCAAAAACCGTATTAATGACCCGCTGTTCCCCGTCCGCCATGTTTTTTTCATTTTGTCCCACTGCACGCACTCTCGATACCACTACCCGCGTATCAAAAGGCTTAAGAATATAATAGGCCGCTCCCAGCCGAAACGCATTTTCCGTCACCCGCTCCTGGCTCACTGCTGATACCACTACAAATTCCGGCGACATAGTAGGAGCTCCCTTTTTCATCCGTTCCATCACTCCCAGACCGTCCACCTTAGGCATGATCAGATCCAGCAGCACCACATCCGGTCTCAGTGTCGATATCTTATGAAGTGCCTCCTCTCCATCCGAAGCCGTTCCCACTACCTCCATATCACTTTCCCGCTCCAGTGCCTCCTTCAGTATCGTCACGATCCGCTTGTTATCATCTACAACTAAAACCTTGATTGCTTCCATATCCTTTCCCCTTTTCCTTGTGCTGTCCCATTTCCGGTACAACGCATCTTCAACACATTTTCCGTGATCTGACCTGTTTCCATTTCCGCTGTTTTCGGTCTCCTTTCCCACTATTTTAGGTCATTGCAAAGAGTATCCGCAAGCTAAACGCAACTGCATATTTCGACGAAAAAACGGCGGAAATACAAATTTCCGCCGTTTTCTTCTCCAATCCTGCGCCCACTCTTTGCCGGACCGTTTTGATCCATTCCCGTTCACAGATCGATCCGGTATTTATTTAAAGAAGCCTTCCATCCGTAGAGATTACCTTTACCTGCCATGGAATCATCTTGCCGCTGTTTTGCAATGCCGTCTTTACTGCATGCTCCAAGCCGCCACAGCATGGAACCTCCATCCGTACGATCAGCACATTTTGGATATCGTTTTGACGAAGGATCTCCGTGAGCTTTTCGCTGTAATCCACATCATCTAATTTCGGACATCCCACCAGAGTCACTCTTCCCCGGATAAAATCCTGATGGAAAGACGCATAGGCATATGCCGTACAGTCGGCTGCGATCAGAAGATCTGCCCCCTGAAAATAAGGTGCATTGACCGGAGCCAGCTTGATCTGAACCGGCCACTGGCGAAGCTCGCTGACTGCCTGCCCACTGCCCTCTGTCACTGCTGCAGGAGCAGTCGGACGCTGAAACTGCATCATCCGGCTGCCCGGACATCCTCCTGCCATTGCCTTTTCCTGCATCTGCCTCTCTTTGGCAGCCTTCTCCGCTTTTGCCTTCATCACTGCCGCCTCATCATAATCCGCCGCCTCTCTCTGTTCAAAGGAAATGGCTCCTGTCGGGCAGGATGGCAGGCAGTCCCCAAGCCCGTCACAATAATCATCCCGCATCAGTTTTGCCTTTCCATGAACCAGACCGATCGCCCCTTCATGACAGGCGTTGACACATAAACCACAACCGTTACATTTCTCTTCATCAATCTTTATGACCTGACGTATCATCTTAAAATCCTCCATTTCTTTTGCAGACAAATCATTCCGAAATTGACACTGGCTAAACTGCTGCCCGCCACGTCTGATCCCGAAATAATATTTTTTGAACTGACACTATCTTACGCAAAATCGAAGGAAATTTCCGTTGTTAAAACAACAAAATCAAAAAAGAAATCCTTATAACTCATCATTCTATATTTGTCTCACGGAAATACACATACACTGTGGTTCCCTCGCCCAGCTTACTGCGAAGCTCCAGACGCACATTATCATGCAGTGCGATGATATGCTTCACGATCGCGAGCCCCAGACCGGTACCTCCCGTAGACTTGGAGCGGCTCTTGTCCACCCGGTAAAATCGTTCAAATATCCTCTCCTGATCCTTCTCCGGAATACCAATGCCGTTATCCTTAACCTCCAGCACAGTCCGGTCAACCTCACGGTACACCGAAACATCCACCCTGCCTCCCGGATTATTGTAACGGATCGCATTGTCACAGAGATTGTAGATCAACTCGTCCATCATCTGCCGGTTTGCCATAACCAGCTGCTTCTCCCCGGAGAAGGAAATGCGGACCTGATGCTTCTCGGCTGCCATCTGAAGCATTTCTACGCTATTGGCTGCCATCTCGCCGATATCCAGTTCCTCCATGATATCCTCCGTGGTCACATCCAGCTCAGACAGACGAATAATATCATTGATCAGTGTCAGCAGACGATTAGAACTTTTGTGAATCTCTTTTGCAAAGCGTTGTACATCATCCCCGGTGGCAATACCGTTTTCAATAAGTTCCGAATAACCGGAGATCGACGTCAACGGTGTTTTCAGCTCATGGGAAACATTGGCAGTAAATTCCTGACGCATATTGGCATTTCGGATAATGTCCTCATGCTGGGTTCGTATGGTTGTGACATATGGCTCCAGCTCCTCATATACATGATACATGGCCGGCCCATCCAGATTCTGTGCCAGTTCCTCGATAGGCTTTACGATACTCTTTGTCAATGCATGGGACAACAAAACACATGCTGCAAACAAAAGGATACTGAGAGCCACCAGTCTTGGCACCGTACTGATCAGAATGCCTGTCATACTGCTTACTTCCTTGGAAATACGAAGTACATCTCCATTGTCCAGACGGACAGCATAATAAAATGCGCTTTTCCCCATAGTCTGGGAATTACGGACAGCCTTTCCCTCCCCATCTGCAAATGCAGCCTTGATCTCCGGACGGTTTTTATGATTTCCCATATCCTTAACATCAGCATAATTGTCACAGATTGCTTTGCCATCCGGTCCCACCAGCGTGATCCGGATCCTTTTGGGAATTTCTCTCATATCTGCATGATCCGGATCCGAGACAATATTCCATGCATCTGACTCGATCATCACATCAGCAGAGTTTTTCAGATCCTCGATCACTTCCTTGGTCAGAACCCCATAAAAGACAGTGGCAGAAAGTGCCACTGTCTCCAATATGGTGATAACTGTTAATATGATACACATAAAATTGATCCGCCGTTTCATCCTCAGCCCTCCTCCATTTGTTAAACCAGATTCATGCAATATCCCACATTACGGACTGTCTTAATATATTTTCCGGCATCCCCCAGTTTGTGACGCAGAGTTTTAATATGCACATCCAGCGTACGGGACTCAATCTCACAGTTTGCATGCCAGATATGCTCCATAATGCTGTCTCTCGGAAGTACGATCTCCTGATTCTGGGCAAGATAATGAAGCAGCTCATACTCCTTATAGGTCAGCTCTACCGGCTTGTCTTCCACAAATACCTTTCTCTTTTCATCATCAATCACCAGATCCCCGATCCGCATAATTTTCTCCGAATCCTGATCTCCCACACGGCGAAGCAGTGCCTTCACACGGGAAACAAGCTCCATCACACCAAACGGCTTGGTCATATAATCGTCAGCTCCATTGTCCAGCCCCTTGACCTTATCAAGCTCCGTCGTTTTGGCTGTCACCATAATAACCGGAATTTTCCTCGTCTCCCGTCTCTCCCGGAGCTTTTTTAAAATTGTCAGACCATCCTCATCCGGCAGCATAACATCTAACAGGATCAGATCCGGCTTTTTTTCCATAAGCTCTCTGGAAAAAGACTTTCCATCAGCAAATTCTTTGGTCTCGTGACCCGCATTTTTTAATGAAAAGCTCTCAATCTCACTGATATTTTTATCATCCTCTACAATATAAATCAAAGCCATAATTATCCCGCCTTCCTGATTTTGGAGTAATTGTACCATACAACCACATCAATTAAAATACCCGAAATCCACCGATTCCAAGACTGCATCTGCAATATTCACACAGCTGTTTCCTATACGGTCAATGCTGTGAAGAATCTTATTGAATGAAGACGTCAATGCAGCCTTACATTTACCGGTGCTGACGCGCTTCATATGATCTTTGCGAAGCTTTAGATCCAGCTCCAGCACCTTGTCTCTCTTCTTAATGATCTTTGCCGCCTTATCCTTATCTCCGGTCTCCATAACCTTCAAAGAAGCGTCATACATATCTCCGATCAGCTTCAGGCTCTTTTCCAGATCCCTTGCCGCATCCTTGGAAAGTACGGACTTTTTCGTTTTCTGTGCTTCTTCCGAAAAGACCGATAAAATATCACCGCAAAGCAGCGAGATCCGGTTTACGTCACTGAGTACATACATAATCCCTGCAGTCTGGGTTGCCTGCTCCTCCGTCAACACACCTGCAGAAAACAGATTGGCCAGATACTCCGTGATTCTGTCATCCAGACTCTGAACCGTCTGAATCTTCTGCTGCAGCTTCTCCTTATATTCTCTGTCTTTAAGAGAAGATACCTCCGCTATCCCCGTGATAATTTCTTTCACAATGCCACTCAGCCGGATCACTTCCTGGGAAACAAGACGAAGTGCTGCTGTCGGCTGGTTGATCAGATTATTATCAAGATACATTGGCTGTGATGCCTCTTTCTCTTTCTGATCTCCCGGTATAATAAACATTACGATCTTTACCAGAAGCCAGATCAGTGGCAGCCATAAAATAGTCATGATCAGGTTAAATCCTGTATGGGCATTGGCAATCTGCCTGGAGATCACCTCCACCTCCGGTCCCTTCGGGGAAATATACTGTATCAGCTTTGCATACGGATGGATAAACCAGATAAAGATCAGGCTTCCGCTGATATTAAACATACAATGTGCCAGAGCTGTACGCTTGGCATCCCTGCTCTGTCCGAGACTTGCCAGTAATGCTGTGATCGTTGTACCAATATTGTCACCTAACAGGATTGGAATCGCTCCTGCCAGGCCAAGGATACTTGCTCCGTTTGGTCCTGCCTGCTCTGCAAAATTCTGTAAAACCGCAATGGTCGCAGAACTGCTCTGTACAACAAGTGTCATTAATGTTCCCACACAGACGCCCAGGATCGGGATATCAGCCACCTTTGCGATCATTGCCGTAAAGACCGGACTTCCGGCCAGCGGCTTCATTACATCTCCCATAGTCTCAATCCCTAAGAAAAGAACACCAAATGCAAAAACGGTCTGTCCGATGTTTTTCACCTTCTCGGATTTACATAAGAAAGAAACAATAAATCCGGCAAAAATCAGCACATAAATATAATCACTGATCTTAAATGCAATGATCTGTGCTGTCATGGTGGTGCCGATATTAGCACCTAATATAATAGAAATTGCCTGTGGCAGATTCATCAGACCTGCGCTGACGAATCCGATTGTCATAACAGTTGTCGCACTGCTGCTCTGTAAAACTGCTGTGGTCAATGCGCCTGCCAAAACTCCAAGTATCGGATTTTTTGTCAAAAGTGCCAGAATTGATTTCATTTTCTCGCCTGCTGCCTTCTGCAGACACTCGCTCATCATGTTCATTCCAAACAGGAATAATGCCAACCCTCCCAATAGTCCAAATGCGATCTGAACCGAACTATTCATAAATTTTCCTCCATCTTCTTTACGTGCTTTTATCAACTCTTCTTTTTTACTTCTTAATCATCATAACAAGCACTTGTAAAGCTTATATGGGGGTTATGTAAAATGTAAGTAAAAAATTTTACTTCCTTTTCACCACGTTTTTACTTAGGAGGGCACTCCTACCATTCCCTCTATGAAAACTGCCAACAGGCTTTTTCCTTTTATTTTTATCATTTTGCTGCCTCCAAATCGTATTGGTCTTCTTACGCTTTTACCGGATTGCTTCTTCTGTCTCCGGGTCAAAGAAATGTATTTTTGTCTCATCAAAGGTAAAGGAAACAATCTGATCAATATCGTATACTTTTTGTTCCTTCATACAGATCGTTATTTTGTCATGTACGGACTCCAGATGAAGATAGCTGACTGCGCCGTCCATCTCAAATATCTTGGCAACAGCATAAAGCCACTTTTCTTCCAGTTCCCTGTGATCTGCCTCTTCCGGCTTCATCACCCGGAGATTTTCCGGCCGCACACCCACAATGATCTGCCTTCCCAGCCATCCACGGCTTCGTAATAATTGTGCCTTCGGTTCTGATAATACAAATTCTCCCATATCATCAAATACCAGCTTTACTCTTTTTTGGTCCTGCTCTACCCGTACCTTCCAGAAATTCATCTGGGGCGAACCGATAAAGCCCGCCACAAACAAATTCGCCGGTGACTCATAAAGCTCTCTCGGTGTTGCGATCTGCTGAATCTGTCCATGATTCAGGACAACAATTTTGGTTCCCAGTGTCATAGCTTCGATCTGATCATGAGTCACATAAATAAAGGTAGAGGAAGAATCACGATACAGCTTTGAAATCTCTTTTCTCATCTGGGTCCGCAGCTTTGCATCCAGATTGGATAACGGCTCATCCATCAGGAAAAGCTTCGGCGTACGGATCATGGCACGTCCCATCGCCACCCTTTGCTTCTGCCCGCCGGATAACTGACTTGGTTTCTTTTTTAATACCGCTTCCAGCTCCAGAATATGCGCCACACGCGCAACTCTCTCCCGGATCTCCTTTTTCGGTACGCCTTTTATCTTTAAGCTATAAGCAATATTATCGTAGACAGACATATGAGGATACAACGCATAATTTTGAAATACCATGGCAATATCCCCGCGGGCTGCCATCTTTCCGCTGACCGGTCTCTCATCAATATAGATGCCACCGGTCGTAATCTCCTCCAGCCCCGCAATCATCCGAAGCACTGTGGATTTTCCACAGCCTGAGGGTCCTACAAAGATTACAAATTCCTTCCGGTCAATTTCCAGATTAAAATTTTCCACCACAAAATTCTTTCCGTCATACTGCTTGGATACTCTGTCCAGCACTAATTTTGCCATATCACACCATGCCTTTCTTCTTATATACTGCTTGCCGCAGCCATCTTTTTATTTTTGTATAGATCCATTTTCCATATCTGATCCAGCACATCAACAGAGGGAATTAAAATATCTGCCATCCCCTTCAGCTCCTCCCGGCTGCCCACACCGGACAATACTCCGACTGCCAGCGCCCCACTGTTGTGGGCAAATTCCATATCCGTGGGACTGTCTCCCACCACCATAACCTCCTCCGGCAAAAGCCGGTATTTCCGGCAGAACCGGTCACACAGATCACTGGCCGGCTTTGGTCTGACAGTCTCTCCTGAGGCACCAATATAATCAAAATAATTCCGTATCTTTAAGCGGTCCAGACAAAACTTCGCAGCTCTCTCACTGTCCGCTGTGGCAAGGCCGATCAGACATTTTCTGTCCTTCAGCTTTTTCATTACCCGGATAAGATCTGCCGTGGGAATAATCTTTGCTTCCGGACGTGTAATCTCCTTATAATAAAGCTTCGTAAGGATTGCGGCTGCATCCGGGTCCTTTATTACAAAGCCTTCCTCCTTCAATGCCTTTATCAGCACCTCTGCCATTTGGGCATATGGCATCCACGCCAACGCCTTTTCCGCATCTACTCCCACTTCTGTGACACCAAGCACCTCCAGCATTCTTTCATATACATGGTGTTCTGCCGGAACCGACAATGCCCGTAAAAATGACGGAATCACCCGTCTGGTTGCCGCCCCCCACAAGGTATCAAATTCCAAAATTGTTCCATCCTTATCAAACAATACACCTCGTATCATATCATTCCTCCATTCCCTTCTTGTACCTGCCATCTTTCGTAAACAGGAACAAGACTGCATCGTGCAATTTATTTCACACATTCTTTTCTCTATGCTTCTGCCAGCCCTTTACGGCTTCCCCAAAGGTCTTGCATCCGGAATGATGTTCTCCCCGGTACACCGGGTTGAGATAGGCCAGAAATTTGCCCACCGGATCACGGATCTCCAGCCGGGTCCACTGCCAGTCTCCCTGCCCCCATGGAATTTCCAGATCAATCTCCCCAAGCTGACTGCCCCTTTTACTCCACGAAATTTTCTTTTTTCCGCTGTCGTTTACCAGAAACAGCTCCGCTCCCTCCGGTAAACCGGTCACCGTGCCTTTACAGTACAAAAGATCCCCCGCTGCATTTCCTGTCTCAATCCTGTCTCCCGGCAGATACTGCCTGCCATGATAATAAAATGACACCTCTGCCCTGATATAACGGCAGACGATCACATGACCTGCTGCCACTCCCTGCATTAAATGATCCGGTGATAATCCATTCATATAAACCAGAGTTGCCGGGTCTCCGGGAATCGATGGTTCTGTCGCGCCCTCATAACGCTCGCTTTCCAGATTGTGGGAATCACTTCCACCCAGACCATACACAACATATCCATGCTTCCACAGATAATCCAGGAACGAAACTGCCTCGTCATTTGCTTCAGGCGCATATCCGTAAGTCGGATCATTCACAATCTCCATCAGATGAAGATTTTTTAACGGAAGATCATAATACAGCCACTTCCAGATATGTAAAAACGGATGATTGATGCTCCACAGCCAGCCATTTTTTTCACATTCCCGGATGGTATATTTCATTTTTTTCCAGACAGCCTCCTACCCGGCTTCTTTCATAATATCCAAAAGCTGGGACGGCGCACCGGTACAGCCAAAAATATTAAAATGTCCCAGACAGGTTGTGATCTCCACTCCCGGCAGGATCATAATATCTGTTTCGGGCCAGCCGGTATGCACCACATTATGTTCTGTAGGCACATAAAAATCCATGCCCATCTTCACAGCCTTCTTCATAGCGCAGCGGACTGTTTCTTTTCCATCGGAGAGACGGGTATGGGTATGAAAATCTCCGCAAAACCATCCCTCTTTCTGCTGAAAAAGACGTTCAAAATCATAATCCCCACTGCACCAGAGCCTTTCGCCGACGGGTTCCTCAACCGGTATAAATTTATCTGACAGACGGATCACAATATCAAATTCCGCATCTCCCAGATACTGATCGATATATTCTGAAAAGCAGCAGATCGCCGCCTTCCATTCTCCCGGCTCAATCTCTCCCGGAATTCCTCCGAGAGATGTACTCATGCCATCGATCCCCATCTGGTATTTCCAGTCTCCGTATCCTGCCTGATGATGAAAACGCAGCCTGCCATGACTGTCAAAGATCAGCAGATAACAAAGTCTTGCGGCCTGCTCTGGCATCTCCAGCGAAAAACTCAGTCTATTCCAAAGGGGAGGCACCGTAAACGATGCCTCCTGATAACAGCTGTCTTTTTTACTGATATGAAAAACTCTCTTTTCCATTTCTACCACCTGTTTATTGTTTATTTCACGGCATCCAAAGCTGCCTGTGCTGTTTTCTGTGCCTCATCCAGTGCCTTCTGTGCATCAACACCTTCAATCTCCACCTTGTCTGCTGCCACCTTCAAAGCATCATAGATCTTGCCGCCGGTTGGATCCGTTGGAAGAATAGAACCGTGGGATGCCTGCTGTAACGGTACCAGCGCCTGTGGATTTTTATCTGTGTAATCCTTAAATTCTTTTACATCCTGTGTTGATTTGCGGACTGCCACATAACCGGTTGACATAGACCATTTTGCCTGAGTCTCCGGTGTGGTAAAGAATTTCATAAACTCATATGCACCCTGCTTTTCCTCGTCGGAAGAACTGTTCATCATAACAAGCTCCTTTGCCTCTGCAGACGGTGCGGATGCATTGTCTCCAAAGCCCGGCTGTTCCATTGCTGCGACAACGGAGAAATCAAGATCTGCCTGATCTCCGGAAGAACCGGTATATCCTCCGGCCTTATTCTGAAGCACATCATCAATAGTCGCATACCAATACTCCCATCCCTGTCCACCGGAATGGATCTTCATAATCTTGTCATCATGGATCCACTTACGAAAACTTTCCCATACCTCAACCCACTCCTTGGTATTGATGGTTACTTTCGTCTGGTCATCATTAAAAATGCTTCCGCCGTTACTTAATACCGCATCTACCATATTATCCTTGCCCCACATCGGCTCCCATCCGATCATCTTGTCCGATGTGATCTTTTTCGCTGCGGCCTCCAGATCCTGCCATGTCTTAATATCCTCTGCCTTAATTCCTGCTTTCTCAAATGCTTTCTTATTGTAGTACATTACCTGAGTGGTTCCATATGCCGGAATGCCATATGTCTTTCCTTTTTCATCGACACCCTGATTGTAGAATACCTCCAGATAATCATCCTTCTGAAAATCGGAATCCTTGTCTGCCAAAGCTCCCACATCTCCCAGAAGACCTTTGCTGTTCAAGGTCTGTGCTGCGCTGACATTCATCAATGCAATATCCGGTGCAGTTCCTCCGGCAATACCGGCCTGTACCTTCTGATATGTCTCATCATAATCTGCCTGTGTCACACAGCTGATCTTATATTTCGTCTGGGAATCATTGAAATCATCTACGATCTCCTTCACCACATTTACGGCTGTCTTTCCACCGGAATACCAGAAATCCAGATCAATCGTCTTGCCGCTGTCAGCTTCCTTACTGCTCTCTCCGGAAGTCTGCGAAGACGTATTTCCCTTCGCACTGTTGCCGCAGCCGGACAATGCCGTCACTGCCATTCCCATTACAAGTACCATACTGAGTAATCTCTTTCTCATGTTTCCTCCATTCTGTCCTGTTTTTCGGACATCTCTCTTCTCTTTTTTGTTGTGTTTATTTATGATAAAACTGCCCTGCAGTCTATCATCCCTTTATCCCGGTATCGCCACCGATACCGTTGATAAACCATTTCTGGGTAAAAGCAAATAATATCAAAAGCGGTACAACGATCACAGCACTTGCCGCCATCACCTTCGGCCACTCGGTGCCGTATGCGCCACCCTCTATAAAAAAGCTCCTTAATCCCTGGGAAACCATACTTAACTCCTTATTGTTGGTTATCAGGGAAGGCCACATATAGCTGTTATACATTGTGATAAAGCTGATCAGGCCAAATGTGATATAGGCTGATTTGGTCATGGGCGTTACAATGCGCCACAACACCTTCCAATGACCGGCCCCGTCAATCCTTGCTGCCTCGATCAGCCCCTGAGGTACCTGCATAAAGGCCGTTCTCAGAAGAAATATTCCAAAAATATTTACGGCATCCGATATGATCAGACCGGTATAGCTGTCCAAAAGTCCCATATGCGCCAATATAATATATGATGGGATATAGGTTGCTGCGGTAGGGAGCATATAGGTTCCCATTACAATCGCAAACAACAGCTTTCTACCTCGAAATTTCATAAAAACCATTGCATAGGTAAGCATCGCACTGGATATCAGCTGGAATGCCACAACGATCAGGCTGATAAATAAACTGTTTCCAATATAACGAAGCATCGGAGAATGAAGTAAGACCTCCGAAAAATTCTGCCACTGTGCATGTGCCGGTAAAAGCTGGTCTACATTCATCACTTCTGCCTTTGTTTTCAATGCACTGAGTATCATCCACACAAAGGGAAATACCGTAAACACGCTTGCCGTAGTTAAAAGAAGAATTTTGCCCACCGTCTTTGCCGCCCCGATCCGATGCAGTTTCTGCTGTGCCGCATCCATTTCATTTCGCAGCTTTTCACGGTTTAACTGCTCCTCCGGCAGCGGTAATGTATTCTCTCTTTCTTCTATATTTTCTATCATCTGACTTTGCATCATGAAACCATGCCTTTCCTATATTGCCATTTTATTTTCCACTGTACTTTTAATAATGCACCCACTTTTTCGATGCCAGGAACTGTACTCCTGACAGAATCAGCGTGATCACCACTAACACCATTGCAACCGCTGTTGCCTGTCCCATATCATACTCCTCAAATCCCAGCTGATAGTACATATATAGTAATGTTCTGGTGCTGCCGGATGGACCTCCCTGCGTTAAGATCTGAATCTGGTCGTACGCCTGCAGCGAATTAACCATAGTTACGATCAACAGAAAAAAGGTCGTTGGCGAAATGCAGGGCAGCGTCACATCCCGAAATCTCTGCCATGCATTGGCACCATCCAGACTATTTGCCTCATAAAGCTCTGCCGGAACCTTTTCCAATGCGGATAAATAAAAGATCATCGCATAACCAAGGCTTTTCCATACCGTCACGATAATGACTGACAACAACGCTGTATTGGAGCTGTTGATCCATTGAAGTGCCGGCAGATGAAAAAATTTCAACACTGCATTTGCAAGGCCCGTATCCGGGTTGTAAATCCATGTCCATACAATAGATACCGCTACTGTCGGAGTAATCCATGGAGAAAACAAAATAAACTTGAATAATCCGCTGCCTCGAAATGCTTTTTGCAGTAAAAGAGCCAGAAACAGCCCTCCTGCCAGCGTCGGAATCAATGTACCGGCACTAAATAACAGCGTATTCCATAATGCTTCATAAAATCTTGGATCTTGAAATAATTTTTTAAAATTATCGAAAAAAACGAAATGATAAGATGGAGACATATAATCCCAGTCTGTAAAACTGATAAATAAAGAACGACATATCGGGTAAATCCAAAACACCGCCAGCGGAATTAACGCCGGCAGGATAAATCCAAGGACTCCTCCCGCCCGTATGACGTTGGATAATTTTTTCATAGAAATCTGTATTCCTTTCTAAGCCCGCAAACTTTGCTATATCCACAAAATTATGCGTTTCATTTACACACTAAAGTACTATTTTATTGTCTTTTCATTTCCCAGCAATACAGCCATACCAAAAGCAGCTCCCGGCAGCAGCGCAAAGACTGCACCGGCAGCGCCCACGGTATTCTGATAATCACTGCTTCCCGTGCCCAGGCAAAAAAGGAGACCAAAAACACATCCCATAACGAGCCAGCGTGTAATATGCATCAGCAGCCACACTCCACCCACTGTTTTTACCTGACAATCTGTATGATCTAACATCCATTCATATGCTTTCATCATATCCTCCATTCCGCAGACGCATCGCGTCGAAGGAACCGCGAGCAAAATATCAAATTTTGCTCTGCGAATAAGGCTAATTTGTGACGCCTGCGGCACAAATAGCCGTGTGATAAAATACTGCATCAGCAGTATTTTTCACACTGGTTCCTCCTTTTCCTTACCAAAAAATGTTACTGTGCCTGATCCTCCGGAATCAGCTTGCCTTGTACATGCTCTCCTGTCAGAGAAAAGATCACCCATTCCGAAATATTGGTTGCGTGATCCCCGATCCGCTCAAAATATTTGGCGATCATCAACAGATCCGTTGCCTGCTCCCCACAGTTTGAATCTTCATGGATCAGCTGCACAAGCTCCGATTGAACCTTGCGAAACAGATCGTCCACCACATCATCCTTCTCAATCACAGCTGCCGCCTGAAGCTGATTGCGGTTTACAAATGCATCCACACTGCCCACCAGCATTACAGAAGTCTCCTTTGCCATGCTCTGAATATGATCCAGATGCTTAATATACGGTTCCTCTTTCTTCAAAAGCGTTACGATGATCTCTGAAATATCGGATGCGTGATCTCCGATCCGCTCCATATCCGTGATCATTTTAAGTGCGGAAGAAATCTGACGGAGATCTCTTGCCACCGGCTGCTGCTGCAACAGAAGCTTCAGGCAAAGACTCTCAATGTCTCTTTCCTGACGGTTGATCTGCTCATCAGAATCAATGACATATTTTGCCAGATCAATATCCTGTGTTACCAGAGCCTTGATGGTATGCTCAATCGCCTTTTCGATCATGCTTCCCATCTCGATCAGCTCATCATTTAATTTATTTAACTGTTTATCAAAATGTGTTCTCATTTCTCTGCCACCTCTTTTTTGAACTGCTTCATTAACAATAACCTGCTATTTTACAATTTTTATGACATATACGCCACATGATCCATCATCCGAAACGTCCTGTGATATAATCCTCTGTCCGCTTATCCTCCGGCATAGAAAACAGCTTCTCGGTATCGTTATATTCCACCATCTCACCCAGCAGGAAAAATGCCGTCTTGCTGGAGATACGGGTTGCCTGCTGCATATTATGGGTTACCATAATAATGGTATAATCCTTCTGCAGCTCCAGTGCCAGTTCCTCAATATGAGCGGTAGAGATTGGATCCAGTGCCGATGTCGGCTCATCCATCAAAATAACCTCCGGTTCCACTGCCAATGCTCTCGCAATGCAGAGACGCTGCTGCTGTCCACCGGACAGGCCAAGTGCCGACTTTTTAAGACGATCCTTTAACTCATCCCAGATTGCCGCCTGACGCAGGGACTTCTCCACAATAGCATCCAACTTCTGTCTTGAATGGATTCCGTGGGTTCTCGGTCCATATGCAATATTGTCATAAATGCTCATTGGAAATGGATTGGGATTCTGAAATACCATTCCAACTCTCTTCCGGAGATGATTCACATCCATATCCCCATAAATATTTTCATTTCCCAGCATAACCGTTCCCTCGATCCGGCATCCTTCCACCAGATCATTCATCCGGTTTAAGGATTTCAAAAAGGTACTCTTACCACAGCCGGACGGTCCGATAAATGCGGTAATACGATTCTGAGGAATATCAATATTGATATCCTTCAATGCGTGAAAGCTGCCATAATGAAGATTTAACTTCTCAACATGAAACTTTGTTGCCGCAGATACCGGATGCTCCGATGCCTCAACCACAACATTTGAATATACTGAATCCATAACTTTTCCTCTTTTCTAAATAAATCTGATTTTCTTTTTATATCAAAACTGCTTACGCAGAGAATATGCTGTCGATCACATTCATTAAACCTTTGATTTCAGCTTGTTGGCCAAAATGTTAGAGATAAAATTGATGACAATCACAAATACCAGCAATACAACTGCTGTAGCAAACGCCTGATCCGTATGAAGACCTTCCTTTGATAAGTTGTACATATGTACGGAAAGGGTTCTTACCGACGAACCGAAGAAGCCCTTGATTCCGGCAGTTACCTTAGGAACTGCTGCCACTGTACCTGCCGTAAAGATCAATGCGGCAGTCTCTCCCACGATACGCCCAATGGAAAGGATCACACCGGAAAGAATTCCCGGTACTGCCGATGGAAGTACCGCCCGGAATACCGTCCGAAGCTTTCCGGCTCCCAGTCCGAAACTTCCTTCCCGGTAGCTTTTCGGCACTGCCAGAAGTGCTTCCTCACTGGTTCTCATAATCGTCGGCAATACCATGATCGCCACCGTCAGCGCACCGGATATCAGTGAATATCCCATATGAAGTGCTGTACAGAAGAACAGCATTCCGAACAATCCATATACGATTGACGGAATACCTGACAACGTCTCTGCCGTCACCCGGACAAGTCCGACAATTTTATTTCCCTTCTTTGCATATTCCACCATATAGATCGCTGCAAAGATTCCAAGCGGTCCTGCCACCACAATTGCAAGGATCGTCAACAGCAAAGTGTTGATCAACGCCGGCAGCATAGACACATTGTCTGAATTATACGTCCAGGCAAACAGCTCCGGTGTCAGATGAGGCACTCCCTTTACCAGAATGTAAACAATCAGCGATCCCAGTGCCAATACCGTGATCACCGCCGACAGGATTGTCAGCAGCAGCACCACCAGAGAACCTGGATGATGGAGATATGTTTTTAATTTCACCTTCATTTTCCTACATTTCCTTTCTCTATTTACTCTCCACGGGGTCCGGAGAGTGATCTCCAAACCCATTATTTTCTCTCTATCTTATCGCAGCTCCTGCTTTGTTTGAGCTGAAATCTGACAAAAGAAAAAGCCATCGCTTTATTCACGATGACTTAATCTTAAATTTATGAAGTAAAATCTGCTATCCTGTTTACGTCAAATCTGTGTAAAATATCTGTGAAGTGGTTATTGTGCCCACTTTGCTCCCATTTCCTATCCTTTTGTCTTTACTTTTTTCACCTGACTCCATTTTCCATTGACCGCCTGATTATTGTTAGCACTATTTCCATAGGCATATGCTCTGATACGGATATAATAGGTTCTGTTCTTCTTAAGGCGAAGCGTTGTTTTCTTTCCATATACCATTCCTACCTTTGCCCCTGCAAAGTTTCTCTTTGTAGAATACTGGATAATATACCATTTAGCCCTTGCCGGCTTTTTCCATGTAAGTTTCACTTTTCCATTTTTCAATGCAGAAGCTTTTTTTATTTTCACTTTACCCGGTTTTGCCGGTGCACTTATATCGTCATCATCATCTATGTTGACTCTGTATTCCGTTTTTGCCGCCTTGGCTGACGCAGACGGTAATGGAGTGGCACTTGTTTTCGTTTCATCTGATGCGGACGGCGTTGGAGAACCACCCGGCTGTTTCGGTGCCGGTGAATCTGTTGCCGGCTGGTCCGGTTTTGGAGTAACATTATTATCTCCTGTTGACACCTTTCCAAACGGATAATAATTGTCGCTTAATGTGAAATTCCCATCACTGGTACTCGTGATTCCATTAATACTTCCGGCTTCTCCCATTTTACCTGACCAAACCTGCGCACCAGACTTCCATAAAGACTGATCAGATAAATCCACATAAATCATAGGCCGTACACCTGAAATGGTCTGTACCGAAATACTAGGACTTAATATTCCCTGTGTCATCACAGCCTGCGCAGAGCTTAACGTATTAGAAGAATTACGAAGCCAGTATGTGTCAGCACATTCTGTACCGGAATACATTCCCGGTTTTCCTGCGGTATATTTTGTATTCGAAGCAATTCTGGCATTGTCTGCCTCATTATAAGCAGCATTGCCAAATCCATATTCAGAACGCAGCATATCATCATGGGATGGAACAAATACCTTGTCCATTGTTGTATTCGTTGTCAACAATATTGGATCTTTTCCATCTCCATTCTGCAATATCTGTATCTGAATTGCTTTTTGTTCCTTCTCATTAAATGCCGTCGCATAAAAATTAGAATTCAGCCAGTTTCTTAAATCTGAGGTTTCCCAGGAACTCTCCTCACCTTTGTAATACTTTCCCGAATCCAGAATCTTATCTGCTAACAGCAATGCATAATTACCATCCTGCCGCAGAATTCTCCACTGAATTGGCTGCATTTCATCCTTTTTATCTGCAGTTCCATCACCATTGGTATCATCCTGCCAATATCTACCAAAATAAATGGTATTCCATTTGCCGTCTGTCTGTGTATCACCCGGAAGCTGACTACCAGGATTATCCGGTGCCTGAGTCTGTGGAGGCAGCGTCACCTTCCCCTGGGAAGTTGGTGTTACTGTCGGAGTTGGTGTTATTACCGGAGTCGGCGTAACTGTCGAAGTTGGTGTTACTACCGGGGTCGATGTTACTGTCGAAGTTGGTGTTACCACCGGAGTCGGTGTTACTGTCGGAGTTGGCGTAACTGTCGGAGTTGGTGTTACTATCGGAGTCGGTGTTACCTTCACCGGTGCCTGACCTGTAGTAGTGAAACTCCTTCTGGAATCCTTAAATTCCTGTCCGTCCACAATGGCATACATTTCAAAATAATAGGTTGTACCCGGAGTTAATGTAATCTGCATATCATTATTCAGATTACAATTATAGTTCACATAGCTCGTAGACAAACCGCAATTTTCGGAATAATTCTTAATCAGGTCTCCATGAGCATTATACAGATAGCATCCTACCGTTGAAACCGTATGTTTATCCGGATTCATTACTTTAACATACATTTCCGCATTCGTGTCCCAGACTCCATTTTGATTGAAGTCGGCAAAGGTAATATTAGGAACTGCCGGCTGTGCCGGTACATTACTCGTATAACTCGGACGAATAGCACATGCTAATGCCGAAATATTAAACCAGTTTCGTGTACAGTAGGATTGATTGTTGAAATTCTGATTAACCGCATTAAATCCCACACTATCTGCTGATATAATAATTCCTACATGACCATATGCTGACGTATTGCAGGTGCCGCAGCTGTGGTTCACTTTCCAAACAGCGATATCTCCCGGCTGATAATCTCCGTACACTCTGGTCCATCCCGGCGGCAGCGCATTGGTAATATATGCGTTGGCATTTCCTTTAGCATAACCTGCAACACCGAAATAATCATAATAATACTTGATCAAATCTACACATTGATTTCCATAAGCTCCATCGTAATCCAGTCCCTTTCCAATCTGAGCATTTGCCCACGCCACGGCTTCATCCCGTGTTGCAGCTTGTGCTGTCGCAGAATAGTCTGCAAAGTTTCCACAGATTACACTGGTAATCATTAGGGAAACTGCCAAAAATACTGACAGAATCCTACGTCCTGTTTTCTTTTTCATATACATCATCCTTTCTTTTTACTATGTGATTATTATTGTATCACATCCCTTTCCTGCAACTCTTTCCGTTTTTTTCACTCATCCTCATTTACTCAATCGGATTCGCTCTTCCTCCATTTACAATTGGATTCGAGTAATCTTTTTTCTTTTTACTTGATCCCGTTGATCTGCTTGTAGAGGATGTCGAAGATTTCGTCTGCGTCCTTTTCTGGGACTGTGCAGATGTCGAAGTCTGTGCCACAGGTTTGGCTCCATCGCTGATCACCAGTCCCACCATTTTTCCTTTTTTCACTGTTTTTCCGGCAGCAATCTTCTGCTGCATCACAGCGCCTTTCTTATAGCTGCTGCTATACTGATAAGACAAAATCTTATATTTCAGTCCCTTCCTGTGCAGTTTCTTGATGGCTTTTTCCTTATCTATGTTCAGAACGGAAGGTACTACCACCGGCTTGCTTCCCTTACTGATAACCAATGTAATCTCACTTTTCGTTCCTTTTTCAAATTTTTCTCCGGCAGAAATACTTTGGCGAATGACACATCCTTTCTTTATCTTATCGCTATATTCCTGTGAAGTAGTCACTTGAAGCTCCTGATCTTCCAGACTGTTAATTGCAGCTTTCGCTGCCTGGAGGGTTTTCTTCTTTACATCTACCATCGTTATCTCTTCAACCGGTTCTGTCGTCTGTACCGTATTATCCGTCTCTGACGATGCATCTGCAGAGGTGGATGGATCTACAGAGGACTCCTTTTTTGTTTCATTTTGTACAGGCTTTGACGGGCTCGTGCCCTTATAAATCATACGACCCGCCACTACAATGATGACCACTCCAAGAATTGCGGCAATGGTAATTACAATTTTACGCGGGGATCGGTCATTTTCTTTGGCACCAGAGTATCCCGATTTCCGAGAATCTGTCTCTTTTTTGGGATTCACCGGTTTCAATGAATCTATATCCTTTGAAACTGCTACATACTTTGAGGATTCTGCCGGTTTGGAATCCGCTTCTGACTTTGGCGGTTCTTCCGGTTTGACATCTGCTTCTGGCTTTGGCAGTTTTTCCGGTTTGACGTCTGCTTCTGGCTTTGGCGGTTCTTCCGGTTTGACATCTGCTTCTGACTTTGGCAATTCCGCCGGTTTAGAATCCTCTTCCGGCTTTGGCGGTTCTTCCGGTTTGATATCCACAGGCGGCTTTACCTGTTCTTCCTTTGCCGATGCAAAATTGTCGGGTTCCTTTGTATTCTTCCATATGGCAATAGATTCACTTTGGTCATATTCCATCAGCTCCGGTATTTCCTTTTCGTTCTTCTTCTCCTCCCGGATACGAATCGAATCCTCTATTGCTTTCTGTACTTCCTTTTTGCTTTCTTCCTCTAACTCCTCCTGCTCCACGATCTCCAGCAGTTCTTGATCCTTCCGAAACTGCTGTGATGATGGGATTTCCGAATCACTGTACAGATCGTTGCACAAATCCCGAATGCTCTGATAACGATTTTGATAAATTGGTGCCAATCCCTTCATCAAAGCATCGCTTTTCTCTTTATCAACAGGAATCTCTAACGCATCAAAGCTTTGTAGTGTATCTTCATAAGTCCTCTCAATAGATTCCGGTGGCTTTTTTCCTGTCAACATATAATAAATCGTTGCACAGATCGCATACACATCCGTCCATGGCCCCTGCTTTCCATTGGAACGATACTGCTCCTCCGGAGCAAAGCCTCTTTTCAACACAACCGTCAGACTTTTATTATTATCATTATTGGCTAATCTGGCCGCACCGAAATCAATCAGTTTAATACATCCATCCGAAAGCATAATATTATCCGGACTGATATCGCGGTGTACCATGCCCGCCTGATGAATCTTTTCCAATGAACGCATAACCGGCTTCATAATCTGAAAAACATATTCCGGCTTCATACGTCCATATTGTTTGATATGTTCCTCTAGCGTCGGTCCCTTTAAATATTCCATCACAAGGTATGCCGTATTATTTTCATGAAAGAAATCACGAATATCTACAATTCCATGTAAATCATGAAATTTAGACAATGTCCTTGCCTCACGAATATAACGTTCCAACCCCAGTTTGTATTCCTGCTCAGATCTTCCTCCAAAAATATTGATATCATTGGTCAGCGATGCAGTGCAGTCACGGCTTGCCACATTTGCCGGAAAGTACTCCTTAATTGCCACTGTCATATCAAGAATTGTATCCCATCCAATATAGGTAACACCAAAGCCACCTTCCCCTAATACAATTCCAACATAAAACCGGTTATTTAATAATGTTCCCGGTTTCAGGCATCTTGGATTGGCATAATATAATTCATTTTGATATTGGCATTTGGGACATATTTTCTGCCCCTCCTCCAGGGGCTCCATACAAGCCCAACAACGATTAAATTTCTCCATTTTTATTCTGCCTTTCTACTCTTATGTTTACGTTCAAGCCGCTTCTTATCCGGCATTTCTGTTTATTTCACTTTCAGACCGGCTGACCATTTACTGTATATCTTTTTGCCATTCACAATATCATAGCTGCGGACTCTCAGGAAAAAGCCCTTGGCTTTTATCTTTTTTACAATCTTTTTTTGCAGCTTTCCTTTCATTCTGCTTTGATTCTTCCACTTTTTCCCATTCCAGCTATATTGCGTTTCATAATATTTTCCTTCTGCCTGCTGAAAGCTTAATGTCATATGTTTTCCTTTGGTCGAAGCAGAAGCCTTAGGCAATTTCAATGAATCACCAATCCGAAGCGTTTGTTTACTGCTAAAATTGCCTGCCGTCCTCTCTCCATCATCTGTTTCCGTATAAGGTAAAATACGATATATGTATGTTTCTCCTGTTTTTACACTTCGGTCAGTATAATTGATTGCATCCCCCATAGGCACATTTGCAATCTTCTTTTCGGAAGATGCACCTTCTTTCCGATAAACATAAAATCCATCTGCTTTTGGTGACTTATTCCAACTAAGATTCACCACTTTCCGGTAACAAAAGCCCGACTGCTTCGCATAGGAAGAGACGGCCCTCAATCCACTAACCGTAAGCCTTGCTGCGTTTGAAGATTTAACCGGCAGTGAAGTACTTGTATTTTGAGGAGACAGTTTTGAAGTCTGTTGCGCAAAAGCCGTCTTAGAAGGAACACTGGTAGTAACCGGTTCTGTTATCACCGGTACTGTTGGTACTGGCGCTACTGTTACCCATGCTGTCGGAGTTGGTGCTATGGTCACTCGTGCCGTGGGAATTGGTGCTATAGTCACCGTTGCTGTTGGAGCTGCCGTTTTAGGCGGAGCAGATGTTACCACCGGTGACGGGGTTGCATTATTCACCTGCTTCCATACTGCATAAAGTGACAAATTTGCATTTGTATTATATGTACTCCCCGGTGCATATGACGAATTGGCGGAACTTGCAGTACTACTTGTTGACCAGCCTAAAAATTCATACCCTTCTCTTGTTGGTTTTGAGTTACTCAGATAAATGGAGGTTCCATGATTTTTAATCTGACTGTCCGGTGCATTTTTACCTCCATTCGCATAATAAATAATTGCATATGTTTTTTGTTTCCAGACGGCATACAATGTTATATTTTCATTTGCACTGTAAATACTTCCCGGCGCATATGACGAATTGGCGGAAGTTGCTACACTACTTGTTGACCACCCCAAAAATTCATACCCTTCTCTTGTTGGCTTTTGTGAACTGATCGTCACACTTGTATCACAATTTTTATTCACTGAGGAAGGAGCTCCCATTCCTCCGTTAGAATTGTATGATATCGTAGAATATACCGTTAACTTCGCCGGTGTAGAAAAAACATTATCATTACCATAATTGGATACGCGACAGAAATAGTATCTTCCGTTGCAGGAGGCTGTCATGTCCGATGCGGAAATGGTATAACTGCTACTTGTTGCTCCATCAATTAAATGCCAGGTTGAAGTTGAACCATCATAATTGTAGCCCCATTGATAGGACAGATGACTTCCTTTACTTACGGATACAGAAAAGGTAGACGATGTCCCCAGCTTAACAGATCTTGCTGATGGACTGGAAGAAATGGATGCTGCGATATCATAAATATAAAATTCTCCATCGCCATAAAAAGAACTGCCATCCTTGCAGGTTCCATCAAAGTGATAGGTATATTTTCCGGTATTATAAAATGTAAATCCCATGTTTGTATAATTCATGTAATTATTTGCACTGCTGGAATTTCCAATATCATAATTGCCGTCTTTATATATTGATAATGTTACCGACTTCATTGTGTTACTCACCGAAGCATCCCACAAATTGAAATATGTCGTTTGTCCATAATATCCGCATCCTGTCGCATTGCACCCCTGATTGTTCGTGCACGGTATCGTGCTGATGTTAAACGTATACGCTTTTGCTGATTTCACATTGATCAGTGAACCGATAATTAACACGCAAAACAATATTAATTTATTTATCCTTTTCATCGAAAGATCCTCCAAACCCATGTTTATCGTAATTTCTGTCACTTCGATTTTGACCAGACTGCCACTGCCGAATAATTATCCATATCATATCCATGACCATTTTTCAAAATAACTTTTTCCATTTTTTTTAACCACTGGCCGGGAGTCAGAGAGTTCTGCAGTATCTGTTCCATTTCCCGTTCCTCAATATATTCCCAGAAGCCATCGGAACACAATAAAAACTGCTGTCTTCCGGTTTGTTCTATCACCCGGTCAACACACTGCGGCTTTTGATCCCATTCTGAACCAAGCGAACGAAGTAAGCGGTTCCGATCCGGATGGTGCCTGATATCGGACTCCTTTATTTCTCCTCTTGATGCCAATATTTGCGGCACACTGTGATCCAATGTATGGGATACATATTTTCTGTCCTGAAAATAGTACAGTCTGGAATCTCCTATGTGCCCCCAGCCAATCTGATGGTGGCAGACCTCCATTGCCACCATCGTTGTCATCATATTAAGATATTGCCTGTCCTGATTTTTTTTATCCAGAACATTTTTTTGCGCCTGATCAAAATAATCCTCCAGCACTTCCTTTATCTCTTTTTCTTTCCGGTCAGATGCGATTGCACCCACCGCCAGTTCTGCTGCAATATCCCCATGGCCATGACCTCCCAGACCATCGGCAAGCCCAAAAGTGTATCCTCCTGATTTCCGGCATATTTTCACCCGGTCCTCATTGTATTCCCGGTCCCCCTGACAAGACACCTGTGCATATAAAATCATTGATTCACCTACTTTTTCTGTGCTATTTTACCAGCATTGCGGAAGACCATGGACTGTAATATTTCTTTCCATTCACAACAGAATATGTTCTCACCCGCAGATAATATCCTTTACTCCTAGTACTTCTCACAATTTTACGCTGAACAGCTCCCTGAAGCTTCGTCTGCATTTTCCACTTTTTCTTTCCAGCCCAACGATACTGTGTTTGATATTTCCGTCCCTCTGCTCCCTTAAATGTTAAGGTAAGACTTTTTCGGGATGTTTTTAAAGATACTGACGGTTTTTTCAATGTTTTTCCTACTTTGATAGAAGTGATATAGCCATTTTTTTCACTTTCATTCATTTGAGCTCTCTGCAACTCCAAACCCGGAGTTAACACCATAGGCCATACTACATATCTGTATCTTGTGTTCGGCTCAATATTTTCATCCTTAAAGACCCCGGTATCTCCATTTGTTACCGTAGCAATTCTGACCGGTTTTGTTGAAGTTCCATCGGAACGATATACCTCAAAACCTGCAACGTCTTTTCCCTGTTTCCATGTAAGCTCCACATATCTTTCATACCGAACACCCTTTTTGCTATATTTCATTCTTGCTTTACATCCGCTGATCTTCTGTGAGTCCGGTATTACCGTTTCCGTTGCCGCATCATCTGCCTCAGTAATGCCGGATGCTGTGCGGATCAATACCGTGTTATTTTCATCTACAAAAGAATATTCCGGTGTCGATCCCTCCGTAATCCCTTCCAAGGTAAATGTTACAGAAAGTGACTCAGAAAATGTAAAATTGGTTGCATCAAAGCCTGGAGAATTAATAGTTTGAAATGCGCCATAGCTATATCCATACATATTGCACAGCTCAATTCGAAGATTACCGTTTGCCTCAATATCTCCAACAAACATATGGGATGCATCCGAAGCGATCTTCTTTCCGTCACATTTGATAATGACATCCTTTACCACAGCATTGGCGGCATTAAAGTTTTTTGCCTTCGCCATTCCTACCATATCCACACAAAAAACAGAAATCCCTTTCGCTGCGGTTTCGTTTGGAAAAGCGGTCTTATCAATCGAAACTGTGTAAGTGCCGTTTCCCGTGATCGTAGCATCCGTTCCTGCGCCTTCTCCTCCATTTGCTGCATTCAATGACATGTTGGACCACTTCCACTCACTGTCTGCAAACATCAAAAATGCTTTATATCCCTCATCTTCCGATAATGGAAGAGTCTTTGCCGGTGCTTCAATTGTAAAAACATATTTTACCGATGTGATCTTCTTTACAACTCCATCTTCACGATAGACAATATCTCCATTATTTATAGAGCTGGTATGATAAATATCCTTTGTACCATTACTATAGATCACCCCCTTATTGGTACTCCATATGTTTGGCATTCCATTTGCTGTACCAGAGGTGATATCGAGTGCCTGATTTGTATTGAAAGCTGTTCCATTGATCACAATACTTTTCACCGTGATTTTTAATTGAGACGAGGGATTTGTATTTAAAAACATCAGATTTTTAAAGCTGGATGTACTGATAATTCCAGACGTGTCCGGTAAATCATATGTATACTCTCCACTTCCGGATACCGAAAGATATCCAGACTCATTACTCCCGTTTCCGGTCGTGAATGTGATCGTTACCATTTCACTCATATTATCAGCTTTCACTGCCACCGTATTATTTACAATTCCTGTCATTGTCACTGCAAACGCCAATACAAGCGATATTAATTTTCTCCATTTGTTATTCATTTTTTATCTCCCTTCGTGTTATCATTTTTTATTTATTTTGCAAAGAATAATCGTCACATTATCCCTTCCTCCATATTGAAGTGTTCTTTCCAGCAGCATCTGTACTTTTTCACGGACAGATTTCTTTTCCAATAAGACTTCGTGAATTTCCACCTCCGGCACCATATCTGTCAAGCCATCGCTGCAAAGTAAAAACTGATCTCCGTCCCGAAGCTCCAGCTGTTGTACATACGGTTCCAGACGCATTTCCTCCGTGTCTATACCAAGAAACTGTGTCAGTCCCGGTTTCCTCTGAATCCCCTGCTGCCTGAGCAGTTCTTCATCCGTATGGGGTACTGAGATTCGATCCAGTTCCCCATCCCTCTGCAAATACATCGGACTGTCTCCCAGATCCGTAATCAACGCTTCGTCTCTTCGCAAAAACAAAACTGTTGCGGTAGAGCCAATCAATCGATATTGGTTTTCTCTGGCTTTCTCATATACTGTCTGACTAACGTGATTCAGCATTTCCCCGACATCATTCTCAGAGGGCATTTGGTCTGATTCCCTCCACTGCCGTACATACACTTCAAACGTCTTCGCACTGGTATAAGATGCCAGATCTCCGGCACTTTCTCCTCCCATACCATCAAAAACAGCAAGCACCTGTGTCTTGTCCATTTCGAACTTCCACGAAACCACCTCGCTTTTCTCATTGTGAGATAATGGCAGACAGGCTCCATGAAAATAATAATTGTCTTCATTTTCACTTCGCCGCAGTCCCACATTCGTTACGGCTGCCGTTTCTGCATAAAAGGTGATTTTCTCAACATTATTTTTATGAAAAAAGCCTTTCATATTTTCCCATAGCCGCATATGCCGCCTCCCTTCTGTCATCTCTTTATGTTTTCCTCCTAAATGTATCCTGTTCCTTTTATTTGCGAAAATGCATCATAAACTGTTGCCACGCCCCAGACTTTTCTTGCTGTTCCCTGCCTGAGAATGATCTGGAATCCTCTCCCGATATGTCTCCGGCAATTTTTTTAATATTAACTTTTCTTCGTTCCTCATCCACAAAAATCGGCTCGTCTTTCCAGTCAATCGGAGATTGTTTATGGAGTTTTGAGTCAGATCCCACTCCGGATGACGGCTCTTTTCCTTCCGGCTTCTTCTCTTTCTCCGGTTCTTTCTTTTCCGGCTTATTGGGTTCTGCAATCTGTTTTTTTTTCTCAGAAAACCGTGAGGCAAAGCCAAAGGCCGCATATGTTTTTTCATCTGCAAATTCACTTAACGACATAGAGGAGGCATTGACCTGTCCCGTCCCCTGACATTCCGGGCAGGTCTGCGGCATATAAGTCATTCCTGACTCTGTTTTACCTCTTACCTGAATCACTCCTTTGCCTCCACATCTCGGACAAATTCTCACCTGCGCCATCTCAGGAGTATTTTGTTCCTCTTCTTCTACCGGTTCCTGCCGTGGCTGGATTTCCTTCCGGCTTTCTGCCCGGTCTTCTTTCGGTATTTCAGGGGGTACAACATCCCTGTAATCCTCTGCCGGCTTTTTCTCCGGCGGCTCTTCTATTTCCTCCACCTTGTCTTTTTTCCCCTTCGTCACAATATCTTCCAGTTCCGGAGAATCCACATATTTTTCCAGATCCTTTTGCAACTCTCTTGCTGTCTGATAACGCATCTCTTTATCGTATGCACATGCTTTGAGCACAATATCCGATAACCCCTCCGGTATATTCTGAATTGGTGGGATCTTTTTACCGGACAACCGCTGAAATGTTGCTTTCTGATCGTCGGTATATCGGATGGGCTCCGGCCACAAAGGCATAAACGGAAAGCGACAGCGATTAAACATCCGGTACAGCAATATTCCCAACGAATAAATATCCACTCTGGCATCATACGGCTCTCCCCTGTATACTTCCGGTGCCATATACATATTGGTTCCTTTCTGGGACATTGCAGAAAGGCTGCTTCCAAGCTGTTTTGCAATGCCAAAGTCCCCCAGCTTAAAAGACCCAAAGGAATTGACAAAAATATTATCCGTTTTTACATCCCGGTGAACCACTCCGGCAATGGAACAGTTCTTTAACGCTTCACAGATATCCAGACCCAGTTTTACCACTTCCCGACCAGTCATAGGATGTTTTTCCAGATAGCTTTGCAAATCGGTCAAAAGCTCCATACGAATAAAAATTTCCCATTTGATCGGTCCTTTCCGGACTACTTTATAATCTTCGATCCCCACAATACCATTAGCGGATTTCATGGATTCCATAATCTGTATCTCCGACATCAGATTATGAATCATATCCTCATAAAAAGTTTGTATCGAATTCTCATCCATATCCGATTGCTGAAGGTCACGCACCTCTGACGGGTCTTTTGGAATCTCGATCACCTTGATCGCCGCATAGGATACGTTCCCATATACCTCTTTTTTTGCCTTATATACTTCACCGAAGGTTCCTTTTCCCAAAAGCTCCTCTGCCTGCCACTCCGGCCATTGTTCCTGTATTTTGTCCATAACCGTCTGTCCTTTCCAAAAATCTAACAAAACAGCATATGTTCACCATTTCGTACACCATATTCCTGCAATGTCATATTTTGTTTCAACAATATATTTTTATCAACGGAACATAAAAATTCCTGTCCCGAAGAAATGTATTTATGATCTGAAACCTCTTCTATCATTTGTCCGATCAGCTCTATCACAGTTCCGATAGGTAAAAAATTCGGAATAAACATATCGTAATTTTTTTCCAATGCCGGAATATAAATATTTACCAATAATTTATCCATAGTTAAACCCTTGCCTTTCCTCCATTGCACAATAGACTAGATAATCGGCTTCTCATCCGCGTCACAAGGAGCAGCCGCCAGTTCTCCCAGTGGCATCACCATAGGATACAATGTATTTCTGTAGTACATCAGCATTTTATTATCGTCCTTCGGATCATTTTGCATCTCTTTGTCATAACCGGCCGATAAAGGAACCAGATTCTGGCTCTTATAATTTCCACCAAATAACAGCGTAAATTTATCTTTATTGTAGCTTTCCTGCAATCCGGCCAAGGCCTGCCTTATTTCAGCCCTTTGATGTTCCTTCTCCTCATCCTGCTCCTCTTCATCAGCTTTACCATTCGGAAACATCTTTTGATTTCTCTTTTCCTCATCATCACTGTAAAAACCTGCAATAAAATACACATTAAAACCAACACACATTTCAAAATACTGCGCCAGAAAAGCAGCATTTTCCACATCAACATTTAACGCGAAATCTATGTAAGACTCTATGAAAACCACAACCGGTTTTGTCTGCTGCCGCACATATTTTCTCCACCGGTTTACATTTTCCGGCTGTGCCCAGTCTGTAATCTTTTCCTTTTCACAGTATTCGTTTCTGTACTGTTTATTGGACATCACAAGCTGCTGCAGCCGATCCATAAGCTGTTTCACTCCATCCTCTTTCAGGTCATAAATATCATCAACCGTCTCCCGGATGTCCTCTCTGCCACTCCAGACACTGTTTTCCTTTTGCGGAATCAGTATAATTTCTGCTTTCTCCCGTTTCATGGCATAAATAAAGTTGTCAAAGATCTGCCCCGTTCTCCGGGTATTTCCGAAATACAATGAACACGAATACATCTGCTGCAACGGAATTGCCACTTTTTTGTTGTCCAGAGAATATCCTAACGGTATTCTTTCATATTCAAAGGAAGTACAGAATTCCTCGTATTCCTGTTCTTCATCAATGACCTCCAGCCCCTTGGCTGCACCGAAGGACGCATCTCTCTGTGCAATGCCCTTCAAAGCCTCCTTAATGCGCTCCATACGATCCACCTCATTGACATCATCAAACGGAAGTGCTGCCTGGAACTCATAGCACTCCCCATCCAGTACACAAATACCTCTTCCTAAAATATCCGCCGGCTCATAACGGCAGCGGCAGTCCAGAATATCAGAATATACATAACGGTCTCTCGCTCGCAGCACGTATTTTGAATTGGATAATCGTCTCGGCTTTGACGGACAATCGTTGATCTGATTGATCGTAAAGATCACACGTACGCCATAGCTGACTCCATTGCTCATAAAATCGCTGATCTTCGAAATATACTCGCTTTTATCCCGAAACTCATCGAATCCTAAAATATTGTCAATCACAAGAAGCACCACCGGTATTTTTTCGATCTTACGATAGGCCTGAATCGTGCTGACATTGGCTTTTGCAAATTTATCCCGTCGATCCCGAATAATATTTTCAATAATATCAAAAACCTGTACAATTTTTTCTTCGCTCTCGTCCGTCAAAACTTCTCCACAGTGAGGAACCTCACGATAGATTGACAGATTTCGGCTGGAAAAATCAAGAATATAAAAATTCAGTTCCTCCGGTGAATTATTTGCTACCAGATCAAACAGCATAGTCTGGATAAAATTAGTTTTTCCACTTCCTGTTTCACCCACCAGCATAAGATTTCCCGTATTCATCAGATCAATCTGCAACGGAAACTGTGACTGTCTGCCCGGAGCATCTACCACTCCCGTAACGGCCTGCAGCTTTCCTTTCCTGTCTCCCATCTCATACTGCTCCTGTATATCCTTGAGACTGATATGGGCACCCAGCGCATCCTTCCACAGCTGTCTCGGCTCGATCTGTTCCTTCCTTGCAAGCTCTGAAATAGCATTTACCACTGTTACAATCTGCTTTTCACCGGAAATGTTCTTTTTCACCGCCGGTTTTTTCTTCACAATGGACTGTCCTACCGAATCCAAAAGAAGCAGTTCTTCATCTTTCTGAACCACGACTTCATCCTGCGGCTCGTAATCTGCCCCACACCATGCTGACTGACCCAGCGCAAAATATTCATTGTAACCCACCTGCAGATAAAAACGTCCGGTGTCCTTTAATTCTGCCGCCTCCGGACGTTTCAGCATTTCAAAGCTGTCGGAACGATCCTGTACACGGAGACACACACGGAATTTCGTATTACTCCAGATCTGATCATCCACAACACCGGATGGCTTCTGCGTTGCCAGGATCAAATGCACACCAAGGCTTCGCCCAATGCGGGCTGCACTGATCAACTGGTCCATAAATTCGGGCTCCTGTTTTTTCAGCTCTGCAAACTCATCGGATATAATAAACAAATGCGGCAAAGGTTCTTTCACTTTCTGCTCCCTGTAAAGCTTCTGATATGTATAAATATCCATTGTGCCTTCATTTGTGGCACTTTTTACTTCATTAAAAATCCTCTGACGACGCTTCAATTCACTCTGAATAGAGACAAGTGACCGTTGAATAGATGCTCCATCCAGATTAGTGATAGTTCCTACCAGATGTGGCAGATGGATCCCTCTTTTTTCATCCTCAAAAGCACCGGTCAGACCGCCGCCCTTGTAATCAATCAGAATAAACGCAACTTCATCCGGGTGAAAATTCACTGCCATTGATAAAATGTATGTAATAATAAATTCACTCTTTCCGGATCCTGTCATACCGGCCACTAATCCATGTGGTCCCTGATATTTTTCATGAAGATCCAGACAGAATAAGCTGCCATCTGTACTGATTCCAACCGGTGTTGCCAGAGATTTCACCGGATTATTTTCTTTCCAGCGATTTGCTGAAACCAGATGCTCAATTCTTCCTACATCAAACATTTCCAGAAAGGTAATCATTTTAGGCAGGGCATATGCCTGAGACACCATACGCAAATTTGTATTAGCCAGCTTTTCCATGCTTTTTCTGCCCAAAATATCCTGATACTGATCCAGCTTAAATGTAATATTGTTTTTGTCCACTTCCCGCAGATTAATAATGGAATGTTCTCCATTTTCCTTCAGATCAAAGATTAAAGAACACTCCTTCGGAAGCTCATCAAATACCGTCATCACAGAAACGCCGCGGTTCTTTTCCTCTTTCATTACTTCCTTCAGGAATTCCATACTGTCAAACAGCTTTTTGTCCAAAGCAATGATCATATAATATGCTCTTTCCTTCAGAACGTCCTTCAAGTCCACATCCCGTTCCTTCTTTTCCCCGATTTCCTTTTTCAGATATTCTGCTACCTGATATGCGTCATTCATATCGCATGCCAGATAACGAAAATCCTTCTGATCATTCCAGAAATGCGGCAGATACCGCACAAACTGTAACGCACCCACTTCCTTCTCATTGCCGATCAATACGATTTTCAATTCATCGTAGCTATGCATCATAACAATCTGCATAATGAAATTCCGCACAAACTCCAAAGCAGTTTTTCGTTTTCCCAACACACCACTGACATAGTTTTCACAAAACGATACCATAACCGGCACATTGGTCAGCATTCTCGGTGCATCTGCCAATTCATACATTTTCTTTACCATGGCATCGGTATCAATTTCAAAGCCATGCTTCGGGTAATCCAGATTTGCTAACATCGGATAATCCCCATAACCCATACGGATCGTCATAAAATCATCATCAACACTACGGCGTTCCCAAAGTCTTTTTCCCTTTTCCGCAAACTCCAGTGTATCTGACAAATTCGGATAATTGTTTTCTAATGCCTCCTGCTCCTGCAAAATCTCACTTTTAATCTCCTGTTTTTTATTCACGAGATATTCCGTATATTTTTGTTCTCTGCGCTCCTCATATTCCTTGCGCTGCTTATCCGTGTACTTCTGTGTTAATACCGGAAATAAAACAGAACTGAACATGGAAACCATATTACCTGCCAGCATAGAAGCTCCACTCATTACCATCGAACCGCCCATTCGAAGTAAAAGAGGAATATTATTTCCATTCAAAGAAAGAGGCGGGGCCTCCAGCATAATATCCTGTTGTGCTATCGCCATTCGATGACGGGGATAACGGTTAAAAAATTCCGGATGATACTCCATAATCATATCTCTGCCCTCATCCGAAAAATTAATATGCTGTGCAGAAATCAGTTTTTCCGAATTGATCTTTACATCCTTCATGTCCGAATTGATACTAAGATAATTTATTCCTACAATAATCCGTAATCCAAAAATATAAATAATATCTCCTGCTTTTAACGCAGCTTTATCAATGCGGGTTCCATTGACAAAAACTCCATTTGTACTGTTTTCATCCTGTATAAAAAGCTTTTCATTTTCCCAGAATAATACAGCATGATGCTTTGATGCCAGCTTATTATAAAAGATAATATCGTTTTCCAACGCCCGTCCAATATGAATCTCTTCGTGCTTCATCATCATATAATTATGGAAAACCGTGTTTGCTTTTGTGATATCTTCTGCAAAAACGATGCACATACTCACATCATTCTCCGCATAGATAAAACTCCTGTCCTGGATAAGAACATCGGATCTTCTCTGTCCATCTGCTGCCATCAGACCTGCACTGCCAACACTGCATAAAAACCAAAAACCATTTCTGGCTTCTATATATAGATCACTGCTGATTTCATTCTCCGCAATTCCCGTAAATTTAAATCTGCCTTCCGGCTTATTTGGCAGCCATAAAGAATGTATCCTTCCCTCCTTCTCGATCAAAGATACTCTCATTCCCTGTGTCTCCACATTTTTTTCTTTCATTACATTTGCTATTTCTATTGCCTCATCCATTACCCTTGATTTTCCATCATAGGTATCGTATTGACGATTCTCTAAATCGGACATTTTTTATCTCCTTGTGTTTTGCCTCTTTTCCACAAAAGGGCAGAGAATACAGACAGAGAATTTATAATCAAATCTCCGGCTGTTATTCTCTCCCCTTCATTTTCTTCCCACACCCATTAAATTCCATTAATACCGGCTGCTTCCGCCAACGCCTCTTCATACTTTTTCTGTATTTTCCGGTCTGTGCTCTGCCAGTTCTGTCTGGATTGTTCCATTGCCTCTTTTGTTTTTTGCAGGCTATCTTCCAGCTTCCTCAACCGTTTTAGGAGCTCTTCCATTCGCATTTTCGGCACACCGGCTGCAGATATGTATTCTTTTTTGACCTGTTGACGCAGCTTTTTGATCTCGTAATATTCCATATCCAACTCCTCAATAACCTTCTGCATCCAGGTATCCCGATAAATAATTATGTCTTCTGCCATAATTTGTTACTCCTGAATTAGTTGAAAATATTTTTTGCTTTTGCAGTTGCCTCTTCATATTTCTTAGAAGCATCTTCATTCCAGCTTCCCATGCTGTCAATATACTGCTGTATTTTTTCTTTCTGCTTCTGAACCTTTTCCAATGTTGTCTTTACATTTTGTTCATTCTGCTGCAAAGCCTCTAATGCCTTTTCAGCTGCAGGACCTGTATATGCAGAGGATAATTTATTCTTTAAATTCTGCAGTCGGCTGAGACACTCCTGTAATTCGCTGATCTTCTCTCCTAACTTATTAATCGTCTCTCTATATTTCTCCTCAGATACCTTAATTCTAAGTGTACTTGCCATAATTCAATATCTCCCTTCAATATTTTTATCTTAATTAATCTAAACTCAGAGTATTTGCACCTTCCCGGTCTCTGTTTTCAATTTCTTCTTTGGTCTGTTTTAAAATCTCGAAAAATCCCAATGCAACCTCGATCAGGGCTTTCACTACTTCTCCCAGCTTTGTCACAAGATTATCCAGCTTTTCAGCCATTTCGCCCTCTGATGCCGCATTTAATGCTCTTAAAATAACTTCTACGTCCTTCATAATCTCATCTACAGTATCTGTAACTTCCTGTCCACTTCTGACAATGTCATTTACTTCTCCCAGTGTCATAACTACTTCGCCTATTGCTCCCATAATTCTTATCTCCTTTCGTGTCTCTTCATTACTGATAAACGGTTCGAATATCATCTTTGATTTCTTTTATCATTTTCAATTGTTTTTTTCGTACTTCCCGATATGCTTTTTCCATGTTGCCACCAAGGTTTGTTGAAATTTCTTCCATTTCCTCCCTCACCCTGTTCTGCAGATCATTAAGCTTCCATTCACACTCATTCTGCCAGTTCATCTCCGGTACTGCTCCCTCCTTTCTTACTCTCATAAAATACGTCCAAAAAAACAACTGTATTATGATCTTCCATATATTTCAGACCCATAACTTTCGTTACATATAAAATATTATCACAGGCACTTCCTTGAAACCTTTCCGTTTTTTTCACTTTTTCTCTTTTTTCCGCCTTTCCTCTGACACCATTTTCTTTCACTTACAATAACAAAGACCGTCCAAGTGCCGTATTTATCGGCCTTTGGACGGTCCTATATCATCTACTCCACCATATTACCATTTACAAAAAATATATTTTATAGAAATATTGCACAATTTTTCTATTTAAAATATGTCAATACTATCCAATATATATTTTGTGTCTTTCATTTACATATTCTATCACACTCTTGGTTTCGGATTCTTTCCGTTTTTTTCACTTTTTCTTCCGGATATGTACTTCCGGAATTGCCACGCTGTCATAAACTACCTCCGGTTTCAGATCCGTTTCCTTTTGTTCTTTATCCACCGGCTCCTCTGCCTCGTGGGTATGAATTTCCGGAATTGCCAGATTTTCATAAGTCAGATCATAATTTTTCTTTCCATCCGTATTTTTCTTTTTTCCAAACATTTTCTCATCCCTCCATTAAATGACCCTTATGTCATTATATAAAATTAATAAAAAATGTAATTACGAGACTGTTTATAAAATCCGCAAATAAACTTCCCACCAACGGAATCAGCAGATAGGCTTTCACGGATGTGGTGTACTTCTCACAGATTGCCTGCATGTTTGCCATAGCATTTGGTGTGGCTCCCATACCAAAACCGCAGGTTCCTGCTACCAGCACAGCCGCATCATAATCTCTGCCCATAATATTAAACTCGATGAAATAAGTAAACAGGGCGATCAGCAGTACCTGAACCGCAAGCAGAATAAACAATGGAAGTGCCAGATCTGCAAGCTGCCATAGCTTCAAGGTAATCATCGCAATACCAAGGAACAGGGAAAGGGAAATACCACCCAGATCATTGATCTCTCCCATATGGATCGTAAATTTGCCGGTATACTCACCAATATTGCGGAACAGTGCTGCAGCGATCATGGCTCCGATATAAATCGGGAAGGTCATTCCTGTCTTCGTCAGGAAATAGGAAAAGATCGTTCCCAGACCAATGGCAAGGATCAGCTGAAACACTGCCGCCGGATACATATTGGTATGACGCTCATGCTTTTCCTCCTCCTCCACCAGAAGGCTGTCATCCTCCGGAATTGCTGTTTCCAGAAGATTTTTCTTTTCAATCAGACGTTTTCCCAGTGGTCCACCGATCAGACTTCCACAGATCAGACCGAATGTTGCGGCCGCTGTACAGATTGTCGTTGCCCCGTCAATATTAAAATCCTCCAGAACAGGACCAAAGGCTCCTGCCGTTCCATGACCTCCCACCATCGGGATCGATCCGGTACACATACCGATCAGAGGGCTAAGCCCCAGCACCTTTGACATTCCTACAGCTACCAGATTCTGTGATATGATCAGAAAGATCACAAGCCCCAGAAATACCACCAGAGATTTACCACCGCTTTTCAGAACTTTCAGGTTTGCCTGAAATCCCACAGAGGTAAAAAAGAATACCATACAGACCTCTCGGAGAATATCATCAAAGGAAAACTCCGCAATCCCTGTCACATAACAGATACATGTAAAAATCGCAAATAAGAGACCTCCTACCACAGGAGCCGGAATACAAAACTGCTCCAGAAAATGAATCTTACTTTTTAAATATGCTCCCAGCATCAGAACAAGTACAGCTGCTGCCAATGTCTGATACATGTCTAACTGAATCTTCATATACATAACCAAACCTTTCCAAACGTCTGCGCAGTCTGAGCCTTACGCCAAAACTGCAAAGCGGTCTTTCTCCGCCTTTTTGTTTTCAGCCATCCTGCTTTTGGTGCAGGTGTACGGCCTTTATGATTCCACTTCGGGCAGCTCCACACCTTCCAGTTTGTAATATGCCTCTGCTCCCGGATGAAACGGAATTGTTATCCCCTTCACTGCCTCCTGTGGTGTCAACTGCAAATTAATAGATATAGAATACTGTATATCCTTAATATGCTGAAACAATGATGCCGTCAGCTTCTGCACTGTTTTTTCCGACAGGGTGCTGCTGGCAAGAAGCACCGACTGGACACTAATGGTCTGAATATCCTCCGTCTGTCCGGAATATGTGCCTGCCGGAATTACATAGTCATCATAAAAGGAATATGCCTTTTTCAGCTTCTGACGACAGCTTTCCGGAATTTCCAAAAGCCGGATATCACATTCCTTTGTTAATTCTTCTATCACTGTAGTGCAAATACCGGCGGTACAGAAAAAGGCATCAATCTTCTTTTCCGCCAATTGATCTGCTGCATCTGTATAATCAAGATTTTTCGTATTTACCAGATTGTCCGGTAAACCGCACATTTCCAGAATCTGTGTGGCATTCCGCTCTGTGCCGGATTCCTCCTCACCGACACTGACATTTTTTCCCTCCAGATCATCTAACGAGGTAATGTCGGAATCTTTCCTGACGACGATCTGACATGCCTCCGGATAAAGACTTGCCACCGCTTTGTAACCACGGTATTTTCCGGAATGAAAGCTCCCCTTTCCGTAATAGGCATCCTCGATCAGATCCGCCTGGGCAATGCCAAGCTCAATATAATTGTCGGAAAGCAGACGCAGATTTGCCGCAGACCCTGCGGTACTTTTGACCTTCCAGTTAATTCCCATTTCATCCTTTGACGCAAGCTCAGTAAAGGCGTTTGCAAAAGGATAATACATACCTCCCACACCTGCCGCACCAAAACGGATCGTTTCCTGTCTGCTGCAGCCTGTAGTCATAAGCAGACACAGACACGTCAGAATGGATATTACTTTTTTCATTTATGTGATAACTCCTCTCTTTGATTTACTTTGGTTCTACCGCATTGGGATAGATCTTCATCAGCTTTGCGTCGTCATAATGGGTATCGGACCATTGCTGCCATGATGCTTCTGCCTTGATTCCCCGGCTTCTCTCATCATACCGGATCAGTGCCATGCAGGACACGGCAATATTACAGCTCATAAATACCACCATCAGCCACACCAAAAGCTTTCCTGCCTGCACCGGGATCATCTCAATCGCCTTTTCTACCTTTGGCAGAAATGCCTTAAACCAGACCACTGCCGCAATACCCCAGAAAAAGCAGTACAACAGATTGATCCTGCCTCCCAGATTAAACGGAATCCTGCTATAGTCCCAGAAGACCTTTCCAAAAACCAGTTCAGTAAACACGCTGCAGAGATATTCGTAAGCACCTCCCAGAAATGTTCCCACCAGAAACAGAAAACGGTCGCTACGATTCCGGTACTGGTAAAGCATCCATGACACCAGAGCGATCGCCAGCCCCCAGACAATACTGAATGGTCCCCAGACCACACTGCTGCGGCTCATCCAGACACCGGCCCGCACCCGGCAAAAGATCGTCTCAGTGATATCTCCCAGAAATGCACCGATCATAAACAGGCTGACCACCTTATAAAAGCCACAGCCGGCCGCAAAACGTACTTGTGAAGCCTGTCCCACGCTCTCCGGAGTCTTTGCCGCTTTTTTTGCTTTAGGATATGCCTTATGGATACGCCGTTCCACAAAACCGGCAATGGAAGCACTAAGTCTGGCACCTACCTTGTCCAGACTCTGCTCTGCCGCCTCCCACCTCTCCGGGTAACGGCTTTTTCCGGTCAACAATAGAAAGGATCCCATAACATCCACAAACAGGACTCCCGCAAGGGCTAACAGCACAATCTTCATCAATAAGCCCGGAAGCAGAGAGATCAGGGTCAGAAGCAGGTAGTTGCCCCAGTGGACTGCCACATATCCCATAGCTCCCCAGGCCAGAGATGACGTCAGACAAATGTAACCGTCCAGATTCCATCTCCTGCCTGAATAATCCCACCAGCGTTCTCCAAACGCCTTCTCGATCAAATGACCACTGATCCACTCTGCAATCGTAGCATAGATCACAGCAAAAGCAAACAGCCAGAAACCGGTCAACTCCTGCAGACCGATGGACATACATATCACCGTCAATCCATAAATAACACAAAAAGGTCCGTTTACGAGACCACGGTTGGCAAATTTCCGCTGCTTTAATGTTGCGATCACTGTTTCCAGTACCCATCCCCCAAAGGAATAGATAAAAAACAGCCACAATAATTCATATCCGGTAAAATGATGCATAACTTTCTCCTTTTGGCAATATTAAATGTTATTGTATCATTTTTTCCCCGATAACGCAAAAAGACAGCAGAATACAGCCCATGTCCTCATTGGTCTCAAAGGCAAAATCATAATTTTAATTTTAGACAAAAAAATATGCGAAGCAGTTTGTAACCATTTCGCATATCTTCGTTATGAAAGTTTCAAGATTATTATGTTGTTGGGTGTTTATATAAAGCAAACTTTATGCATGGGCTTCTCTTTTCTTGAGAAGGGAAAATAAAAGGTTGATGATCAGGATAAAGCCAAAGAGTACCACACCGGTTGCGATCAATGCTTCCCGGTGAAGATCTGTGGCATAACCCATATCAATTACGATATTGGCAGTCATGGTACGAACTCCGTCAAAGATGGAACCCGGCACTCTCGGCTGATTACCTGCTACCATGATCACTGCCATAGTCTCGCCAATGGCACGGCCAACACCAAGGATCACTGCTGCCATAATACCGGACTTTGCTGCCGGAACCACTGTCATGAATACGCTTCGCTCATGGGTTGCCCCCAGTGCCAGTGCTCCCTGATAATAAGAATCCGGTACCGCACGAATGGCCGACTCCGATACATTGATAATGGTTGGCAGGATCATCATACCCAGCAGCACTGACGCCGTCAGAATACTCTGTCCTGTGGTTGTCATTCCATACTGCATCAGGATTGGCCGGAAAGTGTTACGGACAAATGGAACCAGTACCATCAAGCCAAAGAAACCATATACAACAGACGGAATACCTGCCAGCAGCTCCACTCCCGGTTTCAATATCTTATACAGCCTTTTGGGACAAAACTTTGCCATAAAGACTGCCATCAGCAGTCCGATCGGCACTCCCACGATGATTGCTCCCGCTGTAACATAGATACTTCCTATGATCGTAGACATGATTCCAAACAACTGGCTTCCCGGTTTCCATTCGGTTCCCAGAAGGAATTCCTTCAAACCAATCTTGGCGATTCCCGGTACACCATTTGTAAACAGGAATACACAGATCAGGGCAACCGACAGAATGGAAATACATGCACTGACCAGAAAGACAATCTCCATCGCCTTCTCTTTGATATTACTTACCTTTACTTTTTTCATTTTGCCATATCCTTTCACACAGCCTTATTTCTATTGAAACAACTGGTACAACCCACGGTTTCTGCTTTTTTCCGTTCCTGCCGTACCAGCTGCTCTGTATTACAGATTATATTTTATCAATGTTCCGACCTTACTCTGTCACATCATTCCAATCTGTCACCTCACCGGTAAAGATCTTCTTTACCATATCGGTTGAGATATCAGTACGGTCATTCTGTGTATTAACGATCACGGCGATTCCATCCAGTGCGATTGCCTGAGAGGTCAGTCCTTTATCCTTCTCGCTGTCTTCCAGCTCTCTGGATGCCATTCCGATATCACATGTTCCGTCTGCGGCTGCTGTCATACCCGTTGTAGAATCACTTTCCTGAATCTCGATCTCCGCCTTTGTATTGACTTTTTTGTATGCCTCAGCCAGCTTCTCCATTACAGGTGTTACAGAAGAGGAACCTGCTACTACAAGCTTTCCGGACTCTCCGGCCGTCTTAAATGCCTTTGCATTATCTACAGATGCGATATATCCGTTATCCTCCACAACCTTCTGACCATCCTTGCTCATAATATAGTCAATAAAGTCCTGAGCCAGCTTTCCGGGCGTTCCCTTTGTGGCAATGTTAAACGGACGGGAAAGGCTGTACTTTCCATCCTTGATATTGGCTGCTGTCGGCTCTACACCGTCTACATTCAGTGCCTTTACCGTATCATTCAGTGAACCGGTAGAGGAATATCCGATTGCATACTCATCACCGGAAACAGTTGTCATCATAATCTCTGTACTATTAGAAATAATTGCATTGGATGTGGTGTTATCAACCTTATTGCCATCGGCATCCTTCTCTTCTACACCTGTAAGCTCTACAAAAGCACCTCTTGTACCGGAGCCATCCTCACGGGATACGACACTGATCGGCTGGCTTGCGCTTCCGCCGGAAGAAGATCCTGCATCGGAGCCTGCATCTCCATTACTGCCACAACCTGTCATCAATGCTGCTGCACACATTACACTCATTGCCACTGCCAATAATTTACTCTTTCTCATATTCGTCCTCATTTCTGCACTGCATCTTTTCTTTTATAATATATTTATTGATCTCTTTTCTCTCAAAGCTTCACCCCCGGATCGTTTCCAGTCCAAAAGCCGCTTTATTCTGCTTCATATCCGGCAGTGCACAAAATATAAAGCCACCGTCTTTCGACGATGACTTAATGATAAAATGAGAACGTAAAATCTACTATCGTATTTACGTCAAGATTGTGTAAAACCTTTGTGAATTAATTCTTCCATTTCCTGTACGGAAAGTGCTCTGGACTCCTTCCTGCTTTTATGTATCACCTGATTGTAATACTGCTTCCGTTGCTGCTCCGTTGCAAAAGCTGCCCTTACCTGCGGCCGGATCTGTCCCAGTCTTTCATTCAACTCACCAAAATACTCCGGGATCTGTCCCTGCAGCTCCCGACGCAGCTCCTTGATCAGTGCCGGACTATTGCCTCCGCTGGAAAATCCGGCAACAATATCCTTCTGTTTTACCAGTGACGGAAAATAAAAGCTGCATTTTTCCTTATCATCCACTACATTCACCAAAATTTTCTCCTGCCGGCAGTATTCGGAAATTTCCCGGTTACACTGTTCATCATCGGTGGCTGCGATCACAAAAAACTTCTGCTCCAAATCTGCTTTTTTATATTCACGGTACAGCAATTTCATCTGTCCCGGATATTCTCCGGCAAGATTACAGATTGATTCACATATTTCCAGGGAAACCACAGTTATATTCACACCAAAGGGAAGTAATTCACGAATCTTGCGAAATGCCACATCGCCTCCTCCGACCACGAGACATTCCTTTCCTTCCAATTCAACAAAAAACGGAAAATAAGCCATATGAGTATCCTCTGCCTTTCTTCATCCTTACGTTGCAATTAACGCAGGCAGATATACACCACATAAGCAGCATACATGACAAGCATGGTAAAGCCCTCCCAGCGCACCAGCTTCTGCTTAGTCCATGCAAAACAGAGCACGATAATGCTCATTACCACCAGCACAATGATATCAATGATATTTTCCATCTGGAATACCATCGGATGAATGGCGGCTGCCACACCAAGTACAAATAATATATTAAAGATATTGGAGCCAATGACATTACCAAGTGCCATATCAACCTCATGCTTTCTGGCAGCCACGACAGAGGTTGCAAGCTCCGGCAGACTTGTTCCAAAGGCCACAATGGTCAGACCGATCAGATTCTGACTCATTCCAAAGGAAGTTGCAATCGCAGAAGCAGCATTTACTACAATCTGTCCGCCTGCTGCAATAGCAGCCGCTCCACCGACAATGTATACAATACACTGCCAGATTGGACGAATCTCATATTCATCCTCCGCTTCACTCTCATTTCTTGCTTTCTGAGCCGAGCGGATCATCCAGAACAAAAATCCCGCAAACATAACCAGCAGAATAAATCCATCAATATGTCCCAGCGTCATACCGAGCCAGCCAAGAACCATCAATACTACTGCCACGATGACAGAAAACGGAAACTCTCCTGTCAAAGTTCCGCGGCTGACGGTCAATGGACAAAAAAGAGCGCAGACGCCACAAACCACCATCAGGTTAAAAATATTGGAGCCTACTGCATTTCCTACCGCAACACCGGTATTTCCCGCAATTGCCGCACTGATACTGACCGCGCACTCCGGCAGGCTGGTTCCCATTGCCACAATGGTCAACCCAATGATCAGAGACGGCACACGAAGGCGCTTTGCAATGCTGGAACTGCCCTCCACAAAAAAATCTGCTCCCTTCAGCAGTAAAACAAATCCTACAACTAACAACAAATAATCCATTCTATTATCCTCTTTCTTTTAGCATATGAACAAATCTTATAGCACCAGCTCCCCTTTGTCAATGCACGGAATATAGAAATCCGGATATGAATAAAACATCAAAGCATATTTTCCAAAAATGTGGCGTATCCTCTGGTGACATCCCGCACGAATACATGAGTTACCGCTCCAATACATTTTCCGTCCTGCAGCAGCGGAGCTCCACTCATCCCCTGCACAATTCCCCCCGCTTTTTTCAACAATTCCGGGTCCGTTACATGAATCTCCATCCCCTTGTTATCCTCCGAGGATAGATTGATCTTTTCAATCTCTACTTCATATTCCTGCACCTTATCTCCTAATTGACATAAAATTGACGCTTTTCCCTTTTTTACATCCTGCTTACACCCCACGGCACATGACTTGTCCTCCTGAAACTGATACTGCTCATTGGAAATGACACCGGTAATTCCAAGAGACGTATTGTTTCGGATATCCCCCAGTTTATTTTCCGTACCAAGCTGAACAAAACCCGCCAGCTGTCCCGGTGTTCCGTTTCTCCCCTTGACTACATGGTCAATTCCTGCCGGATATAATCCCCCATTTTGCAGACGGATCAGCAATTCTGTATCGGCATCCGTAATCCCATGTCCTAATGCTGCGAATTCATTTTCCTCCGTCACAAAAGTAAGGGTTCCGATCCCTTCCGTATCCTCCCGGAGCCAGGCACCGATCTGATATGTTCCGTTTTGTGCCTGTACAGGTGATATTTTAATCTTTATTTTTGCAGAATCCCTTTTGACACCCAGAATCACTTTTCCCGCTCCATTCATCTGAATCGCCTTACTGACATCCTGAATCGTTACCACCGGCTGACCGTTTACCTCATATATATAATCCCCTGTCTGGAGTTTATTATAGGATGGCATTTTTTCATTTCCTTTAGAAACCGGTATCTTTCCTGTTCCTAACACCATCAGACCATCGGAATGAATATATAATCCCACTGCGTTTCCCACCGGCATAACCTTTGCCTCTTTACGGATATCAATGGTAATCTTTTTACATGGTATAACTCCAAACAGACGTACCTCTCCCTGCATGCTTCCACATTTCTGTGCCGAAACAGCCAGAGGACCTGCCATGCTGAACTGAATCTGTTTACCAACCTTCCGGGAATGGTCAATACTTACCTGTGCCACCTCTGCTTCTGCCTGATCCACTCTTACCTGAGTAAATGGAATGCCAAAATCAATGTTTTCGATCCGATCCTGAAAAAGGACAAGTTCATTGGGAATCCGGCTTTTGATATTAAAATACCAATACACTGCTGTAAATGCTATCACGGCGAACAAAACTCCAAGCAGACAGGACCGATACATCCACCTCTGTCTCTGCGTCATACGATAACTCTGTCTTTCATGTCCGGTATACATCCTGCCACTCCTTCCTCCAAAAAGGCAAAACCAGCGTTTCGCCCTTATCTTCCACTACACTGTGAACACCTTCCTGCACAAAAAAAGAACGCTTGTATCATTATGATACAAAACGCCCTTTTCTATACGATACCATCATAAAATAACGATCATTTCCCGTAAAATTATATCTGTTTGTACAAATTTTATTGTGATCCGAAATTGCAATCCGAAAAAGTGCTTTATGCCCTTAAACCGCTTTTGACCTGCTCCGCCATCTGCTTCATCTCCGCCGCACTCTCCCGAACCGAATCCGTGATCTCTACACCTCCTAAGATCCTTGCCAGCTCATTGACAGACTCCTCTGTATCAAGCATACGGATATCCGTTGAGGTATGATCCTTGTGACTGCTCTTTTCAATCAGATAATGGGCATCTGCCATAGCTGCAATCTGTGCCAGATGGGAAATACAGATTACCTGATGTGTATTTCCAATATAAGACATCTTCTCCGCTACCATCTGAGCCGTCCGGCCACTGATACCCACATCAATCTCATCAAAGATCAGTGTCGGAATCTCGTCGTGCTGTGCCAGTACCGCTTTGACTGCAAGCATAATTCGCGACAGCTCTCCACCGGAGGCAGCCTCTCCAATCGGCTTCATATCCATACCCGGATTGGTCGAGAGCATAAACTCTACCTCATCCTGCCCATACCGGTTCATATGACCCAGTGGACGTACTGCAATTTCAAACTGTACCTGCAGAAAATTCAACTCTTTCAGTGCTTTGACGATCTCCTTTTCCAGACGCCGGCTGACTTTTCTGCGGATCCGGGTGATCTCCTCTGCCAATGTCTTTAAAGTCTGCTCCTGCTCATCCAGACGCTGTCTCAGACTCTCACGGTACTCCTCATACTCCTCATAACGTGCCAGCTTTTCCTGAAGCTTCTCCGCATATGCCTGTACCTGTGCCGTAGTCGCTCCATACTTCGCCTTAATAGTGCGTACAAGGTCTAACCTGCCCTCCACCTCGGCAAGCTGCTCTCCTCCTGTCTCAAAATCACTCATGTAATCGGAAATGTCCCGGTTAAAATCTGTCAGCAGAGAATCAATCTCCGATAACTGGCCGCAAAACTCTTCCATCTGGGGACTAAACTCCGACAGCTTGTGCAGAATCCGAACACTCTGCCCCAACTGCTCTGCCACCGTCGCATCTCCCTCTCCTGTCAGGGAATAGATCTCTCCCAGACCGGCAGCAATAGAAGTAGCATTGGACAGCTCTCTGTACTGCTCATCCAGACGTTCCTCCTCTCCGGAAACCAATGCCGCCTGCTCAATCTCCTCCAGCTCATATTTCATAAAAGAAATCTCCCGAAGACGCTCCTCCTCCGGTATCTCCTGACCGGACAACTCCTGCTGCAGCTCCTGATACACCCGGTAACCTTCCTCCATCCGGGTCAGCCTGTCTCCAAGCTCCTCTCTGGCATAACGGTCCACAATCTCCATATGCTTCGCACTATGCAGAAGTGACTGCTGCTCATTCTGTCCATGAATGTCGATCATAATATCCGCAATACGACGGATCATGGAAAGCGTCACGCTCTCCCCGTTGATGCGGTTAACACTGCGTCCAGCCATAATCTTCCGGGAAATAAGAATCTCGTCCTCCTCCATGGAAATCCCCATCTCACGAACCAGCTCTCTCTGCCGCTGCGTATCTGCCCGGAACGTAAGCTCCACCAGAGCATACTCTGCGCCCTTGCGTATCACATCCTTAGGACTCTTCTGTCCAAGAGCCAGATTGATCGATCCGATAATAATTGACTTTCCGGCTCCTGTCTCTCCGGTCAATACATTTAAACAATCCGAAAAGTCCACCTCCACCTCGTCGATGATCGCTAAATTTTTTACATGTAAATTAACTAACACGGCTTGCTCCTTTCTCGCAGTTCTCCGCTTTCCCTGTGGAAAGTATAGCATAAAGAAAACGCCTGTTCAAGGCTTTTCTCGAACAGACGTTCTTTTTGTGCAATTTTACTAATTTAAGCTCGTAATATTTACACGGCATGCCATCTTGCAGCCGTTCACCGTTGCGTAGATGTACGTTGTTCCAACGCTTCGTCCCACAACCTTACCGTTTTCCACGGTTGCTACTCTCGGATTTGACGAGTACCAGGTTGCCGTTGCCGTGGTTCCCTCTACTATCAGGGTTTCTGTATCATACTGGCGCATTGTCAGACTGCTGCGGTTCAATGCCACAACATTGACTGCTACGGTCGAGGTAACACCGCCGTCTGCCAGAATAGTAATTGTACAATTTCCGGTTCCCGTCGCCGTTACAACACCTGCACCGGATACCTTCGCCACTCTTCGGTTATCGGATGCAAAGGTGATATTATCCGACGTATTATTTGGCAATACAGAGTAAGACAGCTTGGTGGAATCTCCCTGCTTCATGGTAAGCTCAGACTGCGCAACCACAATACCCGTTGCCGGAACCTTTTCGGTTACCTTAACAACACAGACCGCTTTTTTCTTGCCTCCGTCTTTGGTCACGGCCGTGATCTTCGTTTCACCTTCTGCAATACCCCGCACCATTCCGTCATTTTCTACTATTGCGATGCTGGTATCCGCCGAACTCCATTTAACATTATGCAATGTCGTATTCTTTGGTTTCATTGTCACATGAAGCTTTCTGGTTCCTCCAATATAACATACTGCGTAATCCGGCACGATCTGAATAGATTTTGCCCTTTGGATAACGCGTACTTTACAGTTCGCTTTTACCTTCAAACGATCTCTGGATACCGCTGTGATGGTTGTCATTCCAACCTTCTTTGCTGTAATCTTACCCTTCTGGTTAACCGTTGCAACCTTCTTTCTGGAGGTAAGCCAGCGTACCGCCGGTGTCTTTGTATTGTTAGACCATACAGTCACCTTCATACGGTATGTAGAGCCTACCCCCATACGGATGCCTGTCTTTCCGAGCTTTACCGTCGTTTTCAATGTTGCTACCGTAACCTCACAGGTCGCTGTTACATTGTATTTGGTCAGTGTACATGAAATCGTACAGGTTCCCTTTCGAAGTCCTGTTACCTTACCATTCTGGTCAACCTTGGCAACAGCCGCATTCGAACTCTGCCAGGTAGCTGTTCCATCTGCTTCCTCCGGTACGATCACCTTGGATATCTTGAAGCTCTTGCCTACAGCGATCTCTCTGGAAGAAGGCTTCAATGTCAATGTAACGCCTTCAATAACCGTCACATTACAATATACAACAATCTTGCCCTCATCAGACTGACAAATGATCGTTACCGAACCCTTCTTGACTGCTGTGACGAGTCCCTTTTCATCTACCGTCGCAATAGATGGATCCGAAGACTGATAGGTTACTTTCTGATTGGTTGCATCCGCCGGGGTAAAGACCGGTGTGATCTGGAATGTTGAACCCGTCTCTATCTCCTGTGCTGTCGGCGTAATATTGAAATTGATCACATTAACATACGCTTTTAATACAGTCACCTTACAGGTAGCAATAATGTTTCCTTCCACCGACTGGCAGATAATGGTTGTCTCACCAACTGCCACACCTGTCACAAGACCATTTTCATCTACAGACGCAATCTTTTCATCCACACTCTTATAATTAACCTTTTGATTGCTTGCATTTTCCGGAGTAAATACCGGAGTAATGTAGAAGTTGGAACCTACTCTTACCTCCTGCTCCGTCGGATCTACCGTGAAATCTTCCACCGGCACCGGCGGCGGCACCACCGTAACCGTACAGGTTTTGACAATATCTCCATCCTCAGATCGTCCGATGATCACTGCAGATCCCTCGCTGATACCCTGAACGACACCATCTTCATCTATCGTTGCTACCGTTTCATCAGAACTGTAAAAATGTACAGTCTGGTTGGTGGCATCCTCAGGCTTAAATACCGGCTTCACTGTATAGTTGTCTCCCACATACAGCTCCTTATGTGCCGGTGTCAATTCATAGTCCACCGCACTGACCACTGCCGGTTCCACCTTGATCTTACAATAGATCGGACTCCATACCGTTCCCGTGATCGGATCGCGATAAACTGCTCCGATCGAAACCGTACCCTCTGCTACTGCAGTAACAAGACCATTCGCATCTACCTTTGCAACCTTTTCATCGGTGGAAGACCAGTTGAGATTCTGGTACGTTGCCGTCACCGGATCGAAAACACCCTTAATCTGAAGGGTATCTCCCACATGCATCGTTGCCTCTGACGGATCCAGCGTGATATTCTTGGCCGGAACATCCTGACTGATAACTCTTACCATACACGAAATGGCACCGGAAATACCTAAATCCTCCGGCACACAGGTGATCCACGCCACATCTCCCGCCTTTAATCCGGTGATATTACCATCATCGTCTACCTTCACCACATTTGGATTGGTCGATGTCCATGATACATTCGTATTGACATGGTCAGCTGGATTGAAGATCAGGGCATTTTTCAAAGAAACGGTATCGCCCTCCTTTACCTCATATTCATTCTGTGTAAAGGATGCGGAAAGCAGTCTGTTTCTGACATGCACCTTAATGATCTTAAATACCGTACCATTGGCAACTGTGATATTTGCATCACCTGGAGCAACTGCTGTAATCGTTCCACCCTGTACTCTTGCGATCTTTTCACTGTCTGTATTCCACAGCAATGTAGTATCTGTGGCATCGCTAGGCACGATTGTCGTCTGTACCGTATACTGGTCACCGGCGATCATATTGATCTCTTCCACATCCGTGATAATATCGGTCACCGGATTCTTTTTAATATTGATACAACATCTTGCCACAAGATTGTACGGATTAAATACCGGCTCTACCGAAATCCATACGGTATCCTCCTTCAGAAGTGTTACAACACCGTTCTGATCAACGGTTGCTACGGACGGATCACTTGTGGTCCACTTGAGCTCTGTATTGGTCGCATTGGAAGGCGCATATTTTGCCTTCAGGAATATAAAACCGGCGGACAGGAAGGTGTCAATATTCTCTCCCTGCTCAATGCTTAATTCACTGATCGCCGCCGTTACGGTAACACGGCAGGTTGCATACACGTTATTGTCCTTATTCAATACCGTTACTGTCGTAGATCCTGTCTTTTTGCCGGCAGTCAGCTTTGCTTTTGTATTGCCCTGCTGTGGATCCACCTTAACCATATCCGGATCTGCTGAGATCCAGGTAAGATTCTGTTCTCCACTCAGTCCGGAATCCAGATACTCTACGCTGTCAATCTCCATCTCCAGCTCTGTTCTGTCAAGAGGAATCGTCGTTGCCGATGTCGTGACATAAATCTTACAGCTTGCAACTCTGGTAACCGCCTGATCATCCGTCCAATAAAGACGTACCGTTACCGGACTGTCTGCCGCCGTCTCCTTTTTAGCCGTAATGGTCGCATACTGTGCGTTAGAACTCATGGAAACATATGTCTCTGTCGTATCTGTGGTTTCCCATCGGAAGGAGCTGGAATCCGTATACTCTCCGGAACCGATAATACCTGTCAGTTCCAATTTCGATCCCACTGCCATAGTCGCATTCGATACGTTCAGAGAGAAGGTATCCGTTACATTGATCTTTACCGTAACCTCCTGGCCCTGACTGATTCCCGGCAGAGTTTCTGACGGTCTGGTGTTACATTTGACCTTAAATTCTGCCATACCTTTATTCTGACCTGTCATCACCCAGTTATCATAATCGGTAGAGACCCAGTTACCGGAGTTATCTACCACAGATAAACTAAAATTCTGTTTCAATGCCTCCTTGGAGATATTAAAGGCTTCCGACAGATCATAACTACCGCCGATATTGATGGTAACATCCTTATCCTCGAATTTTCCCCGGACATCTGCATTGAAATAAGCCGGATTGCAACCAAGAAAGACACTGGAATCCTGCGCATCCTCAAAGGTGGTATATGTTCCTTTTACATAAAACATTACGATGTACTGGCCTGCCTTTGCATCCAGCCGGAATGTATTGGTAGAACTGTCATAGATCAGATTTGCATCATCCCCGTTTGTGCCGGTTCTGCCCAGAGAATCCCTGACCAGTGTTCTAGTAGTACCGCTTCGTTTCGCAATAACCCATGTCACCTTATCCAGAACACCCTCCAGCGGATTGGCAGAAAATAATGCCGGAATCCAGATCTTGTCGTTATTTTCCATCGTAACGATCGTGCTGCTGTTATCCAGTCTGGTGCCCGTCGAACTGTCCTTTCGGATCTCCGGACGTACATACACATCAATGGAATCGTTATATTCATTTTTTCCGTCATTGTATGTAACGGATAACTGTGTTTTACCGGCACCGACAGCCATGACCAAAGGCTCTGCCGCAGTTCCGCTGACACGGACCACATCTTCATTATTGCTGTACCAGATTGCATTGGAGCTGGTGGCATCACCAAAGATCAGATTCAGCTTTCCGGTATCTGTCTTTGCATTTTTACCAAGATACAATGTCTTGCCATAATCCATTACAATCGAACGTCTTTCATCCTCTGTATGTATCTTGGTCATCTTTGCAGGAGCATCCGATGATAAAAACTCATTAATAGAAAATACTACATCAATGGCTACATTACGCGTCTCCATACTGCCATCCGTATGTGTGATCGTACAAGTCAGACCTACCTTACCCATTTTTTGTACCGATACGCTGACCTGACGTTGATTGGCAGTCGCCGGATCAACGGTCATGATCTCTGTATTGGCACTGGTCCATACACACTTATCTCCGGAAGCATAATCAGACAAACCAAAAGTAGCGGTTGCCCGACGCAAAACATAGGTTCCTTCTACCGGATTACCCTCATCATCGATCACATCATAGCTGGCCGCCCTGATCGAATGCTTCATCTGATAACCTGCTGTGGCAAGAAAAACGCCGAAAAACAAAGCGATTACTGCAAGCAGCCATGTCCATTTTTTCATCGTACGGAATCGTTTTTTCATCTTCTTCCCCCGTTCTCTGTCATGAAATCTCCGGGATATTACTCATCCCAGTTGTGATAAACATCCTGCACATCATCATCCTCATCCAGAAGATCCAATGTTCTCTGCAGCTGTTTAATATCGTTCTCATCTGTGAGTGTAACGTACGTCTGTGGCAACATTGTGACCTCTGCACTCGCCATCGGGATTTTTTCTGCCTCGATTGCTTCTCTCACTGCGCTGAAGTCCTCCGGAAGCGTGATGATCTCAAAGCTGTCCTCCTCCTCGGAGAAATCCTCTGCACCTGCATCAAGTGCAATCATCATCAGATCATCTGCACTCAGAGTAATATCTGCATCCTCCAGCTCTTCCTTGGAAAGAATGATCTGGCCCTTTTCGTCGAACATATAAGATACACAACCCTGTGTTCCTACACTTCCGCTTCCTTTTGTGAAAGCATTTCTTACGTTGCTGGCGGTACGGTTCTTATTGTCGGTAAGCGCCTTTACGATGATAGCGGTACCGCTTGGTCCGTATCCCTCGTATGTAACCTCTTCATAATTTACAGAAGCAGCATCTCCGGCCGCTTTTTTAATACCTCTGTCAATGGTATCATTTGGCATATTATTTGCTTTTGCCTTGGCAATCACATCACGAAGTCTGCTGTTGTTGGCCGGATCCGGTCCGCCTTCCTTTACAGCAACGGCGATCTCACGTCCAAGAATGGTAAATACCTTCCCCCTCGCTGCGTCGTTCTTTTCCTTCTTGTGTTTGATGTTGGCAAATTTTGAATGTCCTGACATAATAAAACTCTCCTTTAATCTTTCTTGCCGGGATTATATCCCATAACTTATATATTTTATCACCTTTCACGTTTCCTGTCCATGAATCATTTAAATTCCGTTCCGGACTGCTTTGCAAAAGGATCAGTTACCATTTAATTTATCTCTCATTTTCTTGTAGAAGCTGACCCCGGAAAGCTTGACGATCCTTGTCTGATCCTCCGGCACAAGAACCTCCAGGCGATCTCCGGTGGATAATCCCCGGACGGTCCTTCCATCCACTACAAGCACTGCCTCATCCTCCTGAAAATCCTTGGTCTGCCCCAGCTCCAGCACGATCCGGTCCATGGCAGATACCACCAGACTTCTTTTGTTGAGGGAATGGGCACAGATCGGAGTGATCACCGTTGCCTCCGTATCCGGCACCATCACCGGTCCTCCCGCTGACAGATTATATCCGGTAGAACCGGTTGGCGTGGATATGATCAAACCATCTGCACGATAGATATCGGCTAATTCGTCATTAATGTATACCTTAATGGTGATGAGTCTGCAGTCTCCCCTCTTACTCAACACCACGTCATTTAACGCATAACAGGCTTTTCCTGAGCTGGTTCCCGTTGGTGTAACACTGCTTTCCCGCAGCATGATCCTGTTTTCGATCGTGTACTTGTCCTGCAGCATCAGATCAAGAGCTCTCTCCAGATTTTGTGGTTCCACCTCTGTCAGAAAGCCTACGGTTCCCATGTTAATGCCAAGAATCGGAAGCTTACTGTGAACAAGGTCGATCGCCGCCTGGATCATGGTTCCGTCACCGCCCAGCACAAGCACACATTCCGTCTCCTCCGGAATCTTGTCTGCCTCTGTGTAATGCAAAACTCCCTCCGATATCACCCGGCGGTTTTCCAGGATCAGACATTTTCCACCCTTTTGTTCCAGATACTCCTGTATATATACTGCCTTGCGGTTGCTGTCCTCTTTGTCCCTGTTTGTGATCACACAAAAACGCTTCATTGCTGCTCTCCTTCCGCATCCTTATCCAGCTTTCCATGGGCGGCCGCCACCGTCTCCCGGATCAGGCTGTCATAAGAAACGTGAAATGACTCCTCCAGTGAATCCTCCTCCGGTATCCGGTCGGTATTCTGAATGTATAAGAGATACTCTATATTCCCCTCCGGTCCTTTAATCGGAGAAAAACTCAGCTCCAAAATTTCAAAACCAATGGAAAGAACATACTGCATAATCTGCTCCAGTACCTCACGATGTACCCTAGGATCCCGTACAACCCCCTTCTTTCCAACCTTTTCTCTGCCGGCCTCAAACTGGGGCTTTACCAGACATACCCCCTGTCCCTCCTGTGTCAGAAGTGCTTTCACCGGCTCCAGTACCTTTTTCAGTGAAATAAATGCCACGTCTACCGAAAAAAAGTCAATGAAATCTGCAATATCCTCTCTGGTCACATAACGGATATTGGTCTTTTCCATAGAGATCACTCTCTCGTCCTGACGAAGCTTCCATGCCAGCTGATTGGTTCCCACATCTATGGCATATACCTTCTGTGCTCCATTTTGCAGCATACAGTCCGTGAAACCTCCTGTGGATGATCCTACATCCATGCAGATCTTATCCTGCAATGGCACCTGCCACAGATCAATCGCCTTTTCCAGCTTATAACCACCGCGGCTTACATATTTCATTGGATTTCCCTTGACCTCGATCAAAGCATCCTCCTTAAATGTACTCCCTGCCTTATCCTCCCGCTGTCCGTTGACAAACACGTTGCCTGTCATGATTATTGCCTTGGCCTTTTCTCTGGACGCTGCCAGATTTCTTTTGACCAGAAGCACATCCAATCTTTCTTTCACAATGACACCTAAGCCTTCCTGTCCTCATCTTCCCAGGACAATATTTTCTGTGTAATGCTTTCCGGGTCCAGCCCGTATTTTTTCTTTAATTCTGTCACACTTCCATGCTCAATAAACTGATCCGGCAGTGCAATATTTAATACCCGCATCGGTGTACCCTCATACCATGCTGACACCGCTTCTCCAAATCCGCCGTTAAAAACACCTTCCTCCAATGTAACTACCTTGGAATGTCTCTCTTTAATCTTCTGAAGTACCTCCTCGTCAATCGGCTTGACAAAACGCATATTGACTACAGAAACCTTCTGTCCTTCTGCCTTCAGATGCTCCCTGACCCACATGGCAGTCTCCACCATATTGCCTACCGCCAGAAGGGCGATCTCCTGCCCTTCACAGATCCATTCGGCTTTTCCCATGGTAATTTCCTGCTGATGATCCTGCAGCCCTTCCCATGCAGCTCCTCTGGAATAACGTATCGCTGTTGGTGTATTCTGCTCCAATGCAAACAGCATCATCTGCCGGAGCTCCCATGCGTTTTTAGGCGCCATCACTGTCATATTCGGCATACTGCGTAAATAGGCAATATCAAAAATACCCTGATGAGTCTCTCCGTCACTGCCCACAAGCCCGGCACGGTCTACGGCAAACACAACCGGCAGCTTTCCAATGCAGACATCATGAAGTATCTGATCATACGCCCTCTGCAGGAAAGTAGAATATATGGCAACAACAGGCTTCAGGCCACCGGCTGCCATCCCTGCCGCAAAGGTAACCGCATGCTCCTCCGCAATCCCCACATCAAAAAATCTTTTGGGATATTTTGACGCCATCGCTGTCAGTCCCGTACCGGAAGGCATTGCAGCAGAAACTGCCACAATATCTTCCCTCTCCTTTGCCGCCTCCAGTATGGTATCACTGAAAATGTCCGTGTATGTCTTTGCTGTCTCTCCATTGTGCCGGCTGCTCCCATCCTTTATATTAAACGGGGATACGCCGTGAAAATACGACGGATTCTTTTCTGCCGGACGATATCCTTTTCCTTTATGGGTACATACATGAACGATCACCGCTTCCTTCATTTTGGATGCACTTTGGAATGCCGTTACCATCTGATGGATATTATGACCATCAATCGGGCCGATATAAGTCAGTCCCATATCCTCAAAAAGCATTCCCGGAATAAAAATCCTTTTGATCAGGTCCTTGATCCCACGAATACGATTGGTAAGCTTGTCTCCCAGATGTGGCAGCTTTGACAGCGCATTTTCCACTTCTTCCTTTAACTCGGTATAATTTCCGTTGGTGCGGATCTTACCTAAATAACTGGACATGCCACCTACATTTTTAGAAATCGACATCTGATTATCATTTAATACGATCACAAGATTAGATTTTAATCTGGCAGCATTGTTCATCGCTTCATATGCCATACCGCCGGATAATGCACCGTCTCCGATCACCGCAAAGATTTTGTGGTCCTGCTTCTTGAGATCTCTTGCCTTCGCCAATCCCAAAGCAACACTGATGGAGGTAGAGCTGTGTCCGGTATCAAAGGCATCGCAGTCACTCTCTGACTGCTTTGGAAATCCACTCATGCCTCCAAACTGACGCAGATGTTCAAAGCCATCTTTTCTGCCGGTCAGAATCTTGTGGGTATAGGACTGATGCCCCACATCCCAGACAATTTTGTCTTCCGGAAGATTACAGCACAGATGAAGTGCCATTGTCAGCTCAACCACTCCAAGATTTGAAGCAAGGTGTCCTCCCGTATGACTGATCTTGTGTACCAGAAATTGCCGGATCTCCTTTGCCAGAGGACGAAGCTCGTCCTTTTCCATTTCCTTGATATCGTTTGGTTTTTCTATCTTATCTAATAATTCTCCCACGGTGTTCCCTCATTTCTCTTAAACAATGTATTTATTTTGTACGATTGATCAGGTATTCGATCAGATCCTCCAAAAACAGGTTCTTACCCGGAAGCTCCTCCAGAAGTGTCACTGCCTGATGAGAATACTCCTCCACTGCCTGATGGGATTTCTCAATACCGTAAAGTGATACATATGTTGTCTTTTCATTTTTTTCATCACTATGTACCGGCTTGCCAAGCTCCTGCGTAGTGCTGGTGCAGTCCAGAATGTCATCCTGAATCTGAAATGCCATACCAACACAGCGGCCGATCTGTTCCATTTTATCCAGTGCGGAATCATCGGCTCCGGCCAATGCCGCTCCTACCATCAGAGCACCTTCCAGCAGTGCACCTGTTTTCAGGGTATAAATAAATTCCAGCACCTCCTTGTCCAGAGGCTGTCCTGTCCTTTCCACATCAACGACCTGACCTCCTACCATGCCGTACACTCCGGCTTTACGGCTGAAGATCTGAAACGCCTTTGCTGCGGCGGAAAGATTCCCTGTCTTGTCAAAGCAGCGTGAGGCTGTCTCAAATGCATAGTTTAATAATGCATCTCCCGCAAGAATTCCCATATCCTCGCCATATACTACATGTGTCGTCTTACGTCCCCGGCGATAATCGTCATTATCCATTGCCGGCAGATCATCATGAACCAGAGAATATGTATGAACCATTTCCATGGCCGCCATAAAAGGTTCGATCACCTTTTCATCAACGCCTCCGAAAAGACGATACGCTTCCCTCATCAGGATTGGACGGATTCTCTTTCCGCCAGCCATCAGACTATACTCCATGGCTTCAAAGATCGTCTTTTGCAGTCCCTGCTTTTCCGGCAGATACCCCTTCAAAATCTCCTCAACCTCTCTCTGTCTTTCCTGAAACGACTCCTTAAATGTCTTGTCCATAATTTAACCATACCTTCCTGCGGTTCTGCCTCCCGGTCAGCTGCCGCTTTCTTTATTTGTCATATGTCAGCGTTACTCTTCTCCATTTTCCAGCACGATCAGCTTTTTCTCGACGCGGTCAATGGAATTGCTGCAGTTTTTGATCAGCTTCATTCCCTCTTCGTATTTTTTAAAAGAATCTTCCAGGGTCATATCGCCCGTTTTCATCTGCTCTATGATCGTTTCAAGCTGTTCAAAGGATTCCTCCAGAGATACTTTCTTTGCCATAATCAGCCTCCGTTTTTCTGTCCTGTTATCTCATCCACTGTTACCTTCGCCTTGCCGTCCGCAAAGGTCAGCATCAGATGCTGTCCCTTTGTCAGCCGGCTGACGGAATCGATGTGACTGCCACTTTCATCGGCCGTATAAGTATAGCCGCTCTGCAGCTTCTGCAAAGGAGAAAGTCCCTTCATCTCCTCCGCATATAATGCCAGCCTGTGCTTTGTCTCCGTAAGCTGCCGCTCCATCATGCGCTGCAGCCTCTCCTGGCAATCTGCCAGATACAGCCTTTTCTGCCGCAGCATATCCTCCGGACTTACATGCTGCAGTAAAACCATATATTTCTGCAGCTCCAGTTTGCGTACCCGCAGGATCTGCTCTATGGACTCCCGGAGATCATAACGGTATTCACTGAGTCCAATCTCAAACTCCCGCCACGCATATACCGCCAGCTCTGCTGCAGCCGACGGCGTCGGTGCCCTGAGATCTGCTGCATAATCAGAGATCGTCGTATCTGTCTCATGACCAACCGCCGAAATGATCGGCTTGGTGCAGGCTGCGATCACCCTGGCAAGCTTCTCATCATTAAAGCACCACAGATCCTCTACCGATCCTCCGCCACGTCCTATAATAATCGTATCTACATCTGTTTTTTCAAAATAACGGATCCCGTCAATCACAGTCCCAGCTGCTCCCTCCCCCTGCACCTTCGCCGGATACAGATAAAGCTGCACATAAGGGTTGCGCCGGTAAGTAACATTACAGATATCCTGTATGACTGCTCCGGTCTTTGCCGTGACGATACCGATCTTAGATGCAAATCTGGGAATTTGTTTTTTTCTTTGTTCGTCAAAAAGCCCCTCTGATAAGAGGCGCTTTTTTAATTTTTCGTATTCTTCATATAATCTGCCCACACCATCCTGAACAATGCTCTGGGCATAAAGCTGGTATCTGCCATCTCTCTCAAAAACACTGATCCTGCCGGTTACGATCACACTCTGTCCGTCCTCCAGTGTAAAGTCAAGGCCTTTACGCTGCGAGGAAAACATCACGCAGGAAATCGCCGCCCCGGCATCCTTCAGGGTAAAATAAATATGACCGGAATAATGATACTTGCACCCGGATATCTCTCCCTTAACCTGAATCCCGGAAAGAGTATAATCCTGCTTGAAAAGATTCGCAATATACCGGTTGATCTGAGACACAGTCACTGCTCTGCTCATATTTATTCCTCCGCGCCGTCCCTGACAACAGAACCCAGCACTCCATTTACAAAGGCTGGAGATTTATCTGTTCCGTAAAGCTTTGCCAGCTCCACAGCCTCATTGACCGCCACACCTGCCGGTACATCCTCATCATACTGTATCTCATAAATCGCCAGGCGAAGTGCTGTAATGTCTGCCTTTGCAAGACGTTTGAGAGACCAGCCGTTAGACTTCTCCTCAATCTTGCGGTCAATCTCCTCCAGATGCTCTGCGACTGCATAAAATTTCTGTTTCAGCTCCTCGCGAACCTTCTCCAGACGTTCCTGCGACTCCTCTGCTGCATCCGCATCATTTCCAATATCACTTAAATATGTGGAAACCTGATCGTCCAGCTCCGTCTTCGGATAAAAATCCAGCAAAAACAGCAGCTTAAATAAATGTTCTCTGACCTTTTTTCTTGTCATGTTTTTGTACCTATACCTTTAAATTAATTTTCTTCCAGTTTTACACCGGCAATGCGGACATTGACCTCTGAAACAGAAAGTCCTGTCATATTTTCGATCTGCTGGCTGACTCTCTCCTGTACCTGCCCGGATACCTCAGGAATACTGTATCCATAGTTTACCACAACCATCATATCTACACGGACAATGCCTCCCTCCATCAAGATCTTTACTCCCTTGGAAAGATTCTTCATACCCAGTTTGCCGATCAGCTCATTGGTGATATTCCCGGCCATAGAATAGACACCATCTATCTCAGTTGCTGCTAATGCAGCAATTGCAGCGACCACATCAGATGCAATCTTTACCTCGCCCAGTTCTTTTTTCTTCGTAATATATTCTCTCGAAGTCTGCTCCTTTGCCACGACACTCTACCTCCTTTGTTTCTTTTATAAAATTTTGCCAATTATTCTAGTTTATTATACCAAATCTCCTCATATTTGCAAGCAGACTTAATCATAACTTTATTTTACCGCCACCGGTGTGATCACAATATGATCTGCGGATATATTTGTTTTTCGGGTGACAATATCTGTGATCTGTGCCAGCTGCTGCTGCGTCAGTTCCCCGGCATTGACGATCACATCTGCACTTCCCTTTTCAATGCTGACCACAGAATCGGTAAAGCCTTTTGCTTCCAGCATCAGCTCCGCTGCACTTTCCATCTGGGCATCCTTTGTCAGCTGCGCCACCTGGTCTATGGCACTTTTTTTATCCTTTGATGCGATCTTATCATTATTAATAATTGTCATCAGTGTCTCTTTATTTTTGGCACGGCTCTGTTCTCTGGACAATTTTGCCGAAGAAAAATAATCTGCTCCCAGCGAATTTGAGACCATGACGGCCTCCCCCGGATTTTCCTCGGAGGCAGACTTCAGTTCCCCGCTGTCAGCTACCGTATAGTCTTCTCCATTGTCCTCCGCCGAAATATCTGTCGTTGTCTGTGCAGAGGTTTCCTTGCTTTCCTTCGTCTGCTTTTTTTCTTCTTTGCCATCCGCTGCCGCTTCATTTTCCGCCTGTGCCTGCTCCTCCGGTGCCGCCGTCTGTTTCCCGCTCAGGGACATCACATTTTTTAGTCCGTTTTTGTTAATCTCCTCCCCGGTAAAATTCAGATATCCTGCCACAGCGATCAATACCGCCAGGGCCGTTATGATCCATTGATTTTTTCTCGCAAATTTTTTCATAGCTTCACCTTTTCCTTTCCTTCACAGATTTTTGCTATTCGGGACTACCCATTTTCATCACTTTAATTTTATGTGCCTCTATAGGAAATAATGCCTCGACAGCTGCAATTATTTCCGAATCGATCACGCCTGTTCCCGCCCCCTGTGCCACCACCAGCACTCCCTCTACCTGCGGAGACTGGATCTGTACAATATACGGTTCCTTCCCATCCTCCCCCACAAGCACCGGTTCCTGCTTCGTGCTGCCGGAGGTCTGGCTGCGATTGCCGCCGGCACTGTCCGTCTCGTTGGTGCTGCTGTTGGAAATATCCTCCTGCTGCAATGCCTTCTTTTCCTCCGAAGAAGCAATCGTAACCATCACCTCTACTTTACCGATCCCCTCAACCTTTGAAAGTAATTTCTGCAACTGCTGTTCCTGCTTTCCGGCATACGCCTCCATTGCATCTGCTGCCGTATCCTGCGCTTTTTCCTGTACGTTTTTCTGGTCTGTCCCATTTCTGGTACTATCCACTTTTCCGAACAGTCCTGCTGACGGCATGGATAATATCAGCAGAAATATTCCCGCCAGGATCATAATGATGATTTTTGATAAACCAATCTCCGACCATTTGATGGGTTCCTTTTCCTGCTTTTTTTGCTGCCTGCGAAGTCCTTCTATTAATTTTTTCCACATTTTTTCCATACAATCACCTTCTTTTTGGAAAGTTCATATTTTTTACAGATCTGCTGCTGTAATTTGACCGTATCTGCATCTGTGGTAACAGAGCCTGTTTTCAATTTATGATCCATCTGATCATCGATCACAATATCCTGCACCCGGATGGAACTGCCTTTCCCCGGTGCAGACACCGGAATATTATCATTTTCCAAAATTACTGTCACCTGCTTCAGCTGCAGACTTCCCTTCCTGTTCTTTTTCAATGCCACATCCACCTTCCGGGGTGTTTTCCCCTCCTTTTCCACCATAGTATTCACCTGTTCCTCCAGCTCTGACCTGCATCGCCTGAGCATAATTTTTTCAAAGTCTCCCTCTGCCAGCTTTGTTTCCTGCTCTAACTGATCCATTTCACCCTGAAACAGCTTTTCCTCCAGATATTTTCCAATCTGATCCGTGTCCGATATCCGGGATAGTATCGGGCTGACGCAGAGAACGATCAGTATCATTCCTCCCACAAACCGGAATATCTCCCGAAACCCCTGGCTTGTCACAAGTCCCTGCAATACATTGATCATAATGACATATACAAGAATATTCTGAATCATCTGCCCAAACATTGATCTCCTCCCGGAAAGTTTCCTCTAACTGATTATTTTTATATATAATATTCGATCGTCACGTCGTAAAAGCACTGATCACTGCGATCGAAGAGATAAATAGCAAGGCTCCCACTCCCACCGTATAGATATAGAGATCCACTGCCTTTACCGCACCTCCCAGGCCCCGGATCAGCCTTCTATCAGAAACCGGCTGCAGCACAGCCGCCGCAAGCTGCAATAGGATACGACTGACCACCATTTGCAGCAAGGGTACGGCACACACAAAAAACACGGCGATCACACCGGCCACTCCCACTGCATTTTTTACCAGCTTTCCCGCACAAAGTACTGTCTGGAGCACCGAGCTGACAGAACCTCCTACTCCCGGCAGTGCTCCTCCCATCCGGACCACTGCCATATTTTTCACTTCTGCACTCACCGGTATAATAAGCCCCTGTATGACATTCATTCCCATCATCAGGCCAAACACGGCTTTTACCCCAAACCGCACACCGTCCCGGATCAGTTCCGCCATTTTGGAGAACATATCCTGCTCTGAAAGCTGATTGACCACCTGCAGAAAAAAATACAGATGGATCGCCGGCAATGCAAGTCCCGCCAGCAGCCAGTTAACGACCATGATCATTGTCAGGGCCAATTCATAATAAGCCCCGGCAGCTACACCTCCCTGTGTAAAGGAAAGACTGATAAAAAATGCCGGTATCATTACCTTTACAAATGTCAGCAGATTTTCCAGAGTATTTCCTGCCAGCCGGGCAATCTGCAAAAACGATGAGGATAATGTAACAAAAAATAACATATATACAATATAAAAGGCTGTCTTTGCGACCTCCCTGCCCTGCAGTATTTTGGAAAAGTTTGAAAATACCGCCCCCACCAGCGCAATGGCAAGAATTGAAACAAACAGCTTCCGATCCTGTGAAAAGGCTGACGCTGCAATCTCCCACATCATTGTGGAGATATTGTCCAGGGTATCCGCCTTCCCACTATGCATCAGACTTCGAACCATTTCCGAAAAAGAAAAGCTGTTCTCTCCCATGATCTGGTCCAGCATCTGTTGGATCTGGTCATAGGATAACTCGTCCATCAGACTGTCATACAGCCCTGTCTCTGTGCTTCCATATGTACTCATCCGATTCCCCCTTCTTTTCTGTTTATCCGATCCCTCCCGGAACAAATTGCAGCAATACTTCAAACAAAGCAGATAATACCGGCAGACTGACTGCCAGCAGCATTAATTTACCAAAAAATTCAATCTGTCCTGCCACCGCCCCATATCCGGCATCTCTGCAGAGGTTCGCTCCAAGCTCTGCCATATAAGTGACGGCGATCATTTTAAATAAAACCTTAATATAAATACTTCCACTGCCCAGATATTCCTGAAGTGTTTTCAGATAACGGAGCAGATCCCGTATCCTCCATACGGCCAGCGAGCTGATCAGCATACATGCCGTCAGAATGATAAGCATACTAAACTCCGGTTTATCCTTTTTCAGGGGAATTGCCAGCAGGACTGACATAATGCCAATCATAACAACCTTTTCCATATCCCTTCTCCTGTTCTTTTCTGCCGGATCACATCACAAGGAAAACAATTCCTGTATGGAACGAAACAGCTCCAATATATATGGGATCACCCATAAAAGCACCAGGATCAGTCCGGACAGACTCACGAGAAATGCCTGTTCCTCCCTCCCCGCATGCTTTAAGATCTGTCCCATCACGGAAACAAGAATTCCCACCGCTGCGATCCGAAAAATCAAGTTTATGCTCATGCCTTCCCGCCTTTCCCGTCTTATAATAGTAATATAACCATAAAGATTCCTCCGGTGACCCCTGTCAACCGATATACTCTCGCCTGTGCCTTGTATTCTGCTTCTGCCTCCAAAGCCTGTCTGTGCAGCCGTTCCCGGAGAACCTGCAGCGTCTGCAGCTGTGTCTTACGCTCCAGCGTCCCCAGCTGCATTCCAACCTCCTGCCACAGAGCCACATCCTCCTTGTCCATCCCTTCGGCAAGCCTGCTCCCGGCAATCGCTTTTTTCCACAGATCATATAATGTTTCCTGCTCAATTCCTTGAAACTGCCGGCACAACTCCTCAAAAAAACTTCCAAAATAACACATCTTCCCTGCCAGGATCTGAAACAGCTCCGCCACATCCACCGCAGCATATTCGATCTCTCCATATAAAAAGATCAGAATCTGTTCCATTTCCCGCAGCAGTTCGATCCGTCTCCGCCTTCTTGCCGCCAGCCACATTCCACATCCCCAGCTTCCCGCAAGTGCCATTATGCTTCCGGTAATCTTTAACAGGATCTGCAGCTTATTCACTTTTCCTCCCCCCTTTCCTCCATCACCGACGGATATGCCAGATAGGTCCCTCTTTCGTCAAAAATCGCTTCCACCCTTCCAATCTCCTGAGAGGAAAGCAGCACATATCTCTGAAAAACTCTTTCCCGGACAAGTGCACCGAGGATCGGTTTCTTTCGGATCTCCTCCATACTGCATCCGTGAACAGTTGCCAGAATCTTCACCCCACAGTTCATTACATATTCCAACGCTTCCACATCCTCCCGGAATCCGATCTCATCCACTGCGATCACCTTCGGGGACATGGAGCGGACCAGCATCATCATTCCCTCCTTTTTGGGACAGCAGTCCAGAATATCGGTCCGGTATCCCAGATCGTTCTGGGGTTTTCCCTGATAACAGGCTCCCAGCTCAGACCGTTCATCCACAACCCCAACATTAATCCCCCTGCGTCCCTTCCCTCCATTGGATAACTGACGGATCAGATCCCGCAACAAGGTGGTTTTGCCACACCGGGGCGGTGAAATGATCAGGGTATGATAAATACTGTCTCCATCCACCAGATAGGGAAGAACCTTATCCCCACAGCCAAGAACCTGATGTGCCAGACGGATATTGATAAACGATATATAACGCAAATTTTTTACCTGCTCCTTCTCTAATACAATTTTTCCTGCCACCCCCACACGGTGACCTCCCTGAATCGTAATAAATCCCTGTTTTAACTCTTCCTCAAAAGCATACATAGAATAATTACTGATCCTCTCCATAGTCTCTTTCACATCCTGTCTGGAAATCATCAGTGGATTATCAATTCCGTGACACAGGGTTCCGTTTTTAGCCACACAATATTCCTGTCCCTGATACACAAGCATCAACGGTGCCTCTGCCCGGATACGGATCTCCTGGAGAAGTTTAAAATCAATATCGAGTTTTTCCAGATATTTCCGGGGTTCTCTTGCGATTACCCGCAGCACTTCATTTTTCTGTCCCATCACTTCACCCCCGTTCTTTTTCAATATATGTATGGGACAGGCAGATATTCCAAAATATTCACGAAATGTTCCCAAAACTTTCATTGCAAATCCTATCAAAATGTAATAAAATAAAACTATGTGAGGTGAAAAAAAACCTCAACAAGGAACATTGTTCCAATACAATGTTATTCACGAAAAATAAAGAGAAGAAAGGATGATAAACAACAATGGAAAACATGCCAAAAATGAAAATCGGTATTGTTGCAGTAAGTAGAGACTGTTTCCCAGAGTCACTTTCTGTAACAAGAAGAAAAAACCTTGTCAAAGCATACGCTGACAAATATGATGCAGAGGACATCTATGAGTGTCCGATCTGTATCGTAGAGAGTGAGATCCATATGGTACAGGCTCTGGAGGATATCAAGAAAGCAGGATGTAACGCACTCTGCGTATACCTTGGAAACTTCGGTCCTGAGATTGCAGAGACACTTCTTGCAAAGCATTTCGACGGTCCTAAGATGTTCGTGGCTGCTGCTGAGGAGACTTCCGCAAACGGCGGTCTTATTCAGGGCAGAGGTGATGCATACTGTGGTATGCTCAATGCAAGCTACAACTTAAAGCTCCGTAATGTAAAGGCTTACATCCCTGATTATCCGGTAGGTACTGCTGAGGAATGTGCAGATATGATCCATGAGTTCCTTCCGATTGCTAAGGCTGTATATGCTTTAAACAACCTCAAGATCATCAGCTTTGGACCACGTCCACTGAACTTCCTTGCATGTAATGCTCCGATCCAGCAGCTCTACAATCTGGGTGTTGAGATCGAGGAGAACTCAGAGCTTGATCTGTTCGAAGCGTTCAACAAGCATGCAGACGATCCACGTATCCCTGACGTAGTAAAGGATATGGAGGCTGAGCTCGGTGCAGGCAATAAGAAGCCTGAGATCTTAAATAAGCTGGCTCAGTATGAGATCACACTTCTTGACTGGATCGAGGAGCACAGAGGATATCGTAAGTTCGTTGCACTTGCCGGAAAGTGCTGGCCTGCATTCCAGACACAGTTCGGATGCGTTCCTTGCTATGTAAACAGCCGTCTTACCAAGATGGGTATTCCTGTTTCCTGTGAGGTTGATATCTATGGTACCCTCAGTGAGTTCATCGGTACTGTTGTCAGCAACGATGCTGTAACTCTTCTGGACATTAACAACACCGTACCTGCTGATATCTACAACGAGGACATCAAGGGCAAGTTCGATTATACACAGAAGGATACCTTCATGGGCTTCCACTGTGGAAATACCGCTTCTACCAAGCTTTCCTTCTGCGAGATGAAGAACCAGATGATCATGGCTCGTTCTCTTCCTGTAGAGGTTACAAACGGTACACTGGAGGGAGATATCATTCCTGGAGATATCACATTCTTCCGTCTGCAGAGCACGGCTGACGCTAAGCTTCGTGCTTACATCGCAAACGGTGAGGTTCTCCCTGTGAAAACACGTTCCTTCGGTTCCATCGGTATCTTTGCGATCAATGAGATGGGTCGTTTCTACCGTCATGTACTGATCGAGAAGAACTTCCCTCATCATGGTGCTGTTGCTTTCGGTCACTATGGCAAACAGCTCTATGAGGTATTCAAATATATCGGTGTTGATGTTGAGGAAATCGGCTACAATCAGCCAAAGGGTGTTCTCTACAAGACTGAGAATCCGTTCTCATAAAACAGGTATCAAACTGACACTTTAGAAGCTTACAGAATTTTCCTGTGACTTCTATATGCCAGAGCGGCAACATGCCGCCGCTCTTTTTATCACATAAACAGAAAGGATATTTTCTATGAATTATTTAATTGGTATTGATTTAGGTACTTCCTCTACCAAGACAGTTCTCTTTGATGAGGAAGGTACTGTGATTGCCTCTGCAGGCAAGGATTATCCACTCTACACACCAAACAACGGCTGGGCAGAGCAGAAGCCGGAGGACTGGCGCGATGCTGCTCTTGAGACCATTGCAAAGGTTGTAAAGGATTCCGGCGTAGCAGCTGACGATATCAAAGGCTTAGGTATTTCCGGTCAGATGCACGGTCTTGTTATGCTGGACGAGGCAGGCGAGGTGATCCGTCCGTCTATTATCTGGTGCGACCAGCGTACCGAGAAGGAATGTGAGGAGATCACAGAGAAGGTCGGTGCAAAGCGTCTCATCGAGATCACCGCAAACCCTGCTCTGACAGGCTTTACTGCCTCCAAAATTCTCTGGGTCCGCAATCATGAGCCGGAGAACTATGCAAAATGTAAACATATTCTCCTTCCAAAGGATTATGTCCGTTACATACTGACCGGTGAGTTCGCAACAGAGGTATCAGATGCTTCCGGAATGCAGCTTTTGGACGTACCGAAGCGTCAGTGGTCTGATGAGGTTCTGGAGAAGCTTGACATTGATAAGAGTCTCCTTGCAAAGGTATATGAGTCACCGGAGGTAACCGGTACTATCCTTCCTGAGATTGCAGAAAAGACCGGTCTCTCTACTTCTACAGTTGTAGTCGGAGGTGCCGGGGATAATGCTGCGGCTGCAGTAGGAACCGGTGTTGTAGAGGACGGAAAATCATTTACCACCATCGGTACCAGCGGTGTCGTATTTGCTCATTCCAGTGATATCTCCATCGATCCAAAGGGACGTGTTCATACCTTCTGCTGTGCTGTACCGGGTGCATGGCATGTTATGGGTGTTACCCAGGCTGCCGGCTATTCTCTGGCATGGTTCCAGGAGAACATCGGCACCGAATATGCCCGCAAAGCAAAGGAACAGGGCTGTGGTGCCTTTGACCTGATCAATGCCGATGTATTAAAAACTCCGATCGGCGCAAATCGTCTGATCTATCTTCCATACCTCAACGGTGAACGTACTCCTCATCTGGACGCCAACTGCCGTGGTGTATTCTTCGGTCTTTCCAGCATGCATACCACTGCAGATATGGCCCGTGCCGTTATGGAGGGTATCAGCTACTCCCTGACAGACTGTAACGATATCATCCGCGAGATGGGTATCAATGTTACCGAAATGATGGCCTGCGGCGGTGGAGCAAAGAACGGTGTTCAGCGTCAGATGATGGCTGATATGTTCGGCTGTGATGTAAAGACAGTAACCGCTACTGAGGGACCGGCTCTCGGTGTTGCAATCCTTGCCGGTGTCGGTGCCGGTATCTACGACAGTGTAGAAGACGCATGCCGTAAGATGATCCATACAGATCCTGAGAAGGAATGTCATCCGGATGCAGCAGCAACCAAGGAATATGACAAGTTCCATCAGCTTTACAAGAAGCTGTATACCGATCTGAAGGACGATTATCAGACTCTTGCAAATCTGTAAAAAGTAAGATAATCTATTAAAAATACCAAATAAAACTTTTCAGCGCAACAGCAAATAACTGTTGCGCTGTTTTTATGAGTTCACATATTTTTTGACACAACTCTTTAAAGTGTTTATACTATTAAAATAGATATTATATTTTATAATTGAATTTTCAAAAGGAATGATCTTATGAAGGAAACGGAAAAAATATTTGAGGACGAATACCTCACCTGCGAACGGCGTCACGTCTTTTTTGTCTTAATGGGAGTCGCCGGATTTTTCGGTGCATTTACCTACTCGATCCGTGGCGGTATCTTCTGCAACGCCCAAACAGCAAACTTTGTTTTATTTGCCATGGCATTAGGCAACGCCCAATGGAAACACGCACTTTACTTCTTAGTTCCTATGAGTGCTTATTTTCTCGGTGCAGTTCTGTCAGAAGCTCTGCCAAACAGCATCAAGAAGCTGCAGTTTATCCGTTGGGATACCCTGTTTATTCTCATTGAAATGATCGTCGTAGTCTTTCTGGGGCTTCTGCCGGAAAGTGCACCGGTCCAGATTTCCCAGGTTGCCATCAATTTCATCTGTTCCATGCAGTATAACACCTTCCGGCAGGCAAGAAGTGTGCCCATGGCAACTACCTTCTGCACTAACCACTGGCGTCAGGTGGCCATTGCCATGACAAAAGCCATCCGCCACCGAGATGCCGCTTATCTTCCCCGTATGACACAGCATCTTTGTATGCTGCTGGTATTTGTGGTGGGCGGCGTACTCTCCACGATACTTTGTAATCTCTTTTTAGGAAAAGCCATCTTCGCGGCACTGATCCCACTGATGATCGTATTTATTGATCTTCTGTATGCAGATCTGAAACGGGAAAAAGGAGCTCTGGGACGGATTCCTCATGGACATTAAAAAATATTTCTGTATGATTTTATAAAATCAGCTCATACTATTTCTGGTGATCTACAAAACGATAGTAATATTTATTTCATTTTGAAAGGAGCATTGGTATGAGTCACGCCAAAAATGGCACAACAGGTTTCGATCATATGAACAAACGCCAGCTTGCTGAGGGACTTGAATTTCTTGGCGATCTGACAGAAGAGGAACGAAAACGATTTGAGGCATTGCCCGATGAGGACAAGCATCGCTGTATTGCCCAGAATCTGATCAGCCACCAGGACGACAAGCTTTGGGCTGATAATATTGGCATCAGCCAGTTAGAGGGGCGGATCGTCACAAAGAATTTTCAAGGATAAAAGATCTTTCACTAAACAAAACGCCGGCCGCACATGTATTCCTATGTACGACCGGCGTCTTATTTATCCATGATTTAATTTTTACGAACAGATTTATTTTTGCAATTTCTATTAGTCAGCAAAAAGCTGGGTGGAAAGATATCTGTCACCGGAATCCGGCAGAAGTGCTACGATCACTTTTCCCTTGTTCTCCGGACGTGCAGCCAGAATCGTTGCAGCCTTCAGTGCTGCTCCGGAAGAAATACCAACCAGAATACCTTCGCTCTGGGCAAACTTCCTGCCCTCCACAAAAGCATCATCATTTGCAATTGTAAGAATCTCATCATATACATCTGTATTTAATACCTTTGGCACGAAACCTGCACCGATTCCCTGAATCTTATGTGCTCCCGGTGCTCCACCGGAAAGAACAGGACTGGTCTCTGGCTCTACGGCAACAATCTTAACATTTGGATTCTGCTCCTTGAGATACTCACCAATTCCTGTAATGGTTCCACCGGTACCTACACCTGCTACGAAAATGTCTACCTTTCCATCGGTCTGCTCCCAGATCTCAGGTCCTGTGGTTGCTTTATGTGCTGCCGGATTGGCAGGATTATCAAACTGTCCAAGGATTACAGAACCCGGTGTATTTGCCTGCAACTCCTCTGCCTTGGCAATGGCACCCTTCATACCCTTTGCACCTTCTGTCAATACAAGCTCTGCTCCATATGCTTTTAATAATGTACGACGCTCAATACTCATGGTATCCGGCAGGGTAAGCACTGCATGATATCCCTTTGCCGTTGCAACTGCTGCAAGACCGATTCCTGTATTACCTGATGTCGGCTCAATGATGGTAGCTCCCGGCTTTAAGATGCCCTTCTTCTCTGCATCCTCGATCATTGCAAGGCTGATACGATCCTTAACGGAACCTGTCAGGTTCAGATATTCCAGCTTCGTCAGGATCGTTGCATCTGTAACGCCTGCTGCTGCACTGTATTTGCCTGCTTTTAATATTGGTGTTCCTCCGATCAGCTCTACTGCACTCTCTTTAATCTTTGCCATAATAATATCCTCCTTCATACTCTGAACATTCTGCTTCTCTGATCTCTCTGCCTCAGAAACATTCCCGTCTGAAGACCTGACAATCAGTTGTTTTTTTATTTATACTATTCATAGCGTGTTTGTATGAATTGATTTTATAATGGTATTATATTCCTTCAATTCCTATCTGTCAATAGGAATTTATAAAATCTCACAAAATTTATGAATGAGCAGACCATAAGGTCTGCAAACCATCCCAATGATCACGCAAAATCCCATAATATTTCTTATGTCAGGAAAGTGAAATTACGATTTTTGCTTGTTACAGTTGAAACGTCCGGGAGGCTGTGATCTGAAAATTGACGCAGATCGCTAGGTTTTCTGAAAAATCTTTGCTTTGCAATGTTTCGATGAATACGTGTCTGGACGACTGAGCCTCCAGGGTGGACTCAGTTGTTTCGGTGGGCACGCTTCCGCTACAATGCGCTACGCAGCACTACATAGCATCCTATAAAACAGGATGCAAGTAGTGGCGAGCGCAAGTGCCCTCGAAACACCCGAATTCCACCCTGAGGCGAGTACGGGAAGACACGTTCATCAAACATCGAAACAGCAAAGCATTTAGATTTTTCGAAAACCGTAGGGCGACAAGACAATTTTCAGACACATCCCCCGGACAGTTCAAATACCTAAAAGCAAAATCATTTACAAAGTCATGAGACATAAGAAATATTATGGGATACATCACTTTGGTTATGGTTTGCAGACCTTATGGGCAGTCAGACATTCTTTATTCCTGGCGGCAGAGTTTCGTTATCTTTCTAATAACGGCTGATTTCCTCGGATTCGTCATCACTTTTACGGATTTCCCGGATGATAACATCATATTTGACTCCATTTTCCAGTTCGATGGTAACGGTGTCTCCCACGCGATGCTTGAGAAGACATTTTCCCATCGGCGATTCGATGCTGATCATATTGTTCATCACATCTGCCCGGATCGTGGTGACAATCTTATATTCTTCCTCACAGTCGTCCTCCGGCACATATACTACAACGGTGTCATTGAGTCCTAATTCTTCTTCTCCGGCATCGTCTTCTACGATCTGTGCGGTCTTGATCATGCGCTCCAGATAGCGGATCCGGCTTTCATTACGGTTTTTTACCTTTTTGGCAGCTTTATATTCAAAGTTCTCACTGAGATCTCCTTGGGCTCTTGCCTCTTTCACGTCTTCCAGAGCTTCCTTTCGCACCACCAGTTTGCGATGTTCCAGCTCCTTTTCCATTTTTTCAACATCCTGCTTTGTCAAACGATCATACATAATTCCGTTCTCCTTTTCTATTGATTGTTGCGGTAAAATACAATTCCCATTGACAAATTACGTCAATGGGAATTGTATTTTATATTCAGATCTTTTATTAGCGATAAATGATCTCGCTTCTCTTTGGTCCGTTAGATACCATTGTGATCGGCACACCGATCTCTTTCTCGATGAATTCGATATAACGGCGGCAGTTTTCCGGCAGCTTATCATACTCGGTAATGCCTCTGATATCACAGTTCCATCCGGGAAGTGTCTCATAAACAGGCTTTGCCTTTGCCAGCTTAGCAGTTACAGGGAAGTCTTTTACAACCTCTCCATCGATCTCGTAACCAACGCAGACCGGAATCTCCTTGAGATATCCGAGACAGTCAAGAACGGTCAATGCAACCTCGGTTGCTCCCTGAATCTGACAGCCATAACGGGATGCTACCGCATCGAACCATCCCATACGGCGTGGACGTCCGGTTGTTGCACCGTACTCTCCGCCGTCACCACCACGTTTCCGAAGCTCCTCAGCCTCTGCCTCGTCATGGATCTCACTGACGAACTCACCGGCACCAACTGCACTGGAGTAAGCCTTTACAACAGTAACAATTCTCTTGATCTCATACGGAGGAATTCCTGCTCCGATGGCACCATAAGCAGCCAGAGTAGAAGAAGAAGTAACCATTGGGTAAATACCATGATCCGGATCCTTGAGAGAACCAAGCTGACCCTCCAGAAGGATTCCCTTGCCCTCCTTGATTGCCTGACGAAGATAAGCGGATACATCACAGACATACGGTGCAACCATATCACGATACTCGTGAAGTGTATTTAAAAGCTCGTCCGGATCTAACTCCGGCTTATTATAAAGATATTTCAGAGTAACATTTTTCTGCTCGCAGATCCGTGCGATCTTGTCCTTTAAGACGTCATCATCGAACAGCTCGGATACCTGAATACCAATCTTTGCATATTTGTCAGAATAGAATGGTGCAATACCTGATTTGGTAGATCCGAAGGATTTCTTGCCCAGACGCTCCTCCTCATACTGGTCAAATAAAATATGATACGGCATCAGGATCTGTGCTCTGTCAGACACAAGGATCTTTGGCTTTGGCACACCCTGTTCTACCAGAGAATTTATCTCTTTAAACAGGTAAGGAATGTTAAGTGCAACACCGTTTCCGATCACGCTTGTGGTATGATTGTAAAACACACCGGATGGAAGAAGATGAAGTGCAAATTTGCCATAGTCATTGATGATGGTATGACCTGCATTGCTTCCTCCCTGAAAACGTACGATGATATCGGACTTCTCACCTAACATATCGGTGATCTTTCCCTTTCCCTCATCGCCCCAGTTTGCTCCAACGATTGCTGTAACCATAATAGCCCCCATTTCTGCACTGCCCTGACTACATTCCCCATGCCCGGCAGTACTATGATGACATGGGGATGGATCAGCGTTTTCTGTCGTTAATCCAGCATACGAAACACTGATCCTGTAAATTGATTCCTACACGTTTATTTCTGATTTCATTCCCAGGATCTCCTGATTCTCATCGAGAATCGGCTGGACAGTCTCCTGAATAAACTCCTCTACCTGCGAAGCGGAACGTCCTGTATATCTTGATGGCTCCATCAATGCCTGCAGCTCCGGCAGCGTCATCGGGAATTCATCATCTGCAGCGATCAGCTCCAGAAGATTATTCTCTTTGCCTTCCTGCTTAACATTCTTACCTGCTTCCATAGAAAGCTGACGGATCTTTTCATGAAGCTCCTGTCTGTCTCCGCCTGCCTTGACCGCATCCATCATGATATTTTCTGTGGCCATAAACGGAAGTTCTGACATCAGACGTTTCTCAATGACCTTATCATAAACCACAAGACCGTCTACGACATTGAGCACCAGATCCAGAATACCATCTGTAGCCAGGAAGCCCTCCGGAACACTGATACGCTTATTGGCAGAATCGTCCAGAGTACGCTCAAACCACTGACACGCTGAGGTAAACATCGTATTAGTTACGTCTGCCATCACATAACGTGCCAGAGAGGCAATACGCTCACTTCTCATTGGATTTCTCTTATATGCCATTGCAGAGGAACCGATCTGGTTCTTCTCAAACGGCTCCTCAATCTCCTTCAGATGCTGAAGAAGACGGATATCATTGGAAAACTTATGTGCACTTGCAGCGATACCAGCCAAAACATTTACCACTCTGGTATCCAGCTTACGGGAATAGGTCTGTCCGGATACCGGGAAGCACTCCTTAAAGCCCATTTTCTTGGCAATGATATGATCCAGTTTCTTAACCTTCTCCTCGTCCCCATCGAAAAGCTCCATAAAGCTTGCCTGGGTACCGGTGGTCCCCTTAGATCCTAAAAGTTTCATATGATCAATCACATGATCCAGATCCTCCAGATCCATCAAAAACTCCTGCAGCCACAGAGTTGCTCTCTTGCCTACAGTAGTCGGCTGGGCCGGCTGGAAATGAGTAAACGCCAGTGTCGGCTGTGATTTATACTTCATTGCAAATCTGGAAAGCTCATCAATGACATTGATCAGCTTATTGCGGATCAGATGAAGCGCCTCTGTCATAATGATAACATCTGTATTATCTCCAACATAGCAGGAGGTTGCTCCCAGATGGATGATGCCCTTTGCCTTTGGACACTGAACACCATACGCATATACATGGGACATTACATCATGACGTACCTGCTTCTCTCTCTCCTTAGCAACATCATAATTGATATTGTCAGCCTGGGATTTCAGCTCCTCAATCTGCTCCTTTGTGACAGCAGGATTGCCGTTTTCATCCAGAAGACCAAGTTCATTCTCTGCCTCAGCAAGCGCAATCCATAAACGTCTCCAGGTTTTGAATTTCTTGTCTGGAGAGAATATGTACTGCATTTCTCTGCTGGCGTATCTCTCAGACAGTGGACTTGTGTATCTGTCGTTGCTCATATCTAACCTCATTTCCGTGCTTTTTCGCACACCTTGTTTTATAATTCAGTATCAGTGTCTCTTGTGCTGACACAAATGACATTGATACCTTTCACACTGGTCTCTTATTTATCATAATCTCCACGGATATCCTCCTGAGGCGGATCCACAGGATAATTTCCGGAAAAACATGCATTGCAGTATCCCTGATCCCCATCGATCAGCTCGCTGAGTCTGTTCAGATCGAGATATCCCAGGGAATCTGCACCGATCATTTCAGCAATCTGCTCTACTGTATGGCTGAACGCCGGCAACTGATCGCTGGACGGTACATCTGTTCCAAAGTAACATGGATATTTAAACGGAGGTGAGCTGATGCGTACATGCACTTCGCTTGCCCCTGCATCCTTTAACATCTTCACAATACGGGCACTTGTTGTTCCACGGACAATGGAATCATCTACCATAACAACCCGCTTACCTCGGACAATCTCTCGAAGCACATTCAGCTTCACCATCACGCTGGACTCTCTGGCTGACTGCTTTGGCTTGATAAACGTCCTGCCCACATAGCTGTTTTTGACAAATGCTGTGCCATATGGAATGCCTGATTCCAGCGCAAAGCCCATGGCTGCTGCATTTCCGGACTCCGGAACACCTACAACAATATCTGCATCCACCGGATGCGTCTGTGCCAGGATCCTTCCGGCAATGATCCGGGAGCTATGTACACTGATTCCATCAATGTAGCTGTCCGGTCTTGCAAAATAAATATACTCAAAAATACATTTTGCGTGGTTTTGGGTCATCAGAGACTTGTCCGATGTTATTCCCTCCGGTGTAATGGTGACGATCTCTCCCGGCTCTACATCACGGATAAATTCCGCTCCAACAGTATCTAAAGCACAGGACTCGCTGGAAAGCATATAGGCTCCATCTCTCTTACCGATACAAAGCGGACGAAATCCAAAGGGATCTCTGGCTCCGATCAGCTTCCGGGGACTTGCCACTACCAGGGAATACGCTCCCTTGATCTTTTTCATGGCTTCCTTGACTGCTTCCTCAACCTTCCCCACCTTCAGCCTCTCTCTGGCGATCAGATAAGCGATCACCTCAGAGTCAATGGAGGTCTGAAAGATTGCTCCACTCAGCTCCAGTTCTCTTCGAAGCTCCAGTGCATTGACCAGATTACCGTTATGTGCCAGAGAAAGTGTGCCTTTAATGTAATTGAGTACCAAAGGCTGTGTATTCTCCGCAATGCTGGCACCTGCCGTGGAATAACGGACATGACCGACTCCGATATCCCCCTTCATCTTGCCGAGGTTTTCCGCATTGAATACCTCATTGACAAGTCCCATTCCCTTGACCGAAGAGGAATTGCGTGGAGGACCGTCCGTACGGCTGACTGCAATACCGCAGCTCTCCTGTCCTCGGTGCTGGAGGGAAAACAGTCCATAATAGATCGTAGATGCTACATCTCTGCCCTCCATATCGTACATTCCAAATACTCCGCACTCTTCTCCTAGCTTTGGTTCTTCCGCCTGATGAAGCAGGCAGCCGGAACAATGGCATTTTTCACATGATGTCTGTTTGTTACATTTGGTATGCTCACTCATTTTTGTCTCCATTCTTATGCAATTGTCCTAATACCCCTATTAACACAAGATATATTATATCAATTCCACGAAAAATCTCAAGACTTGTTTGTAACTTTTTGCAGTTTAATCCCCCATTTTCTTCTGTGCTGTATCCTCCAGCGTCATAATCCCTTTCTGAAACTTTAATTTGAGAATCCTCTGTACCGTGTCATTCAATCTTTTTTCTGTGATCTTTCCGGATTTCACCTTACTCAGGATCGCATCATAAGCCTCCGGCAGATCCTGTGGCATCAATATAATGTCCGCACCGGCATTAAAGGATTTCACAGCCGCCTCCGCAGCCGAATACTTATCCGTGATACATGCCATATCAAAGGCATCTGTTACGATCAGTCCGCTATAATCCAGCTCTTCTCTGAGAATGGTGGTCATGATCAGTTTGGAAACACTGGCCGGTTCACTGGTTTCTGTGACTCTGCTGACCGAAATATGGGAAACCATCACAAAATCGGCTCCGGCCTCAATGCCACTCACAAACGGCACAAAATCAATCTTTCGCAGCTTCGATATACTGCTGTCAATATCAACACTTCCCTGATGGGTGTCTCCACTGGAGGAACCCTGCCCCGGAAAATGCTTCAGCGTGGAACAGATATTCTGACTCTCCAGACCTTTTACATATGCGCTCACAAACTCCGCCACCTTCTTAGGATCATCTCCGAAGGACCGGGTGCCGATCTCGCTGTTCATCTCCGAGGTCTTTACGTCTGCCACTGGAGCAAAATCTACATTAAAGCCAAGCTCTCCGATCTGACTGCCGATCGTAGATGCCATATAATATACATAATCTGCATCCTGAGTCTTTCCGATCTCTTCCATGGTCGGAAAAGTATCTGTTTTCATTTTCTTATTATTTCCAATCCGTGCTACATCGCCGCCCTCCTCATCTACGCTGATAAACATTGGCATCGCTGCATTTTTCTGTAATTTACGGATCAGCTTTTTAGTCTGCTTGCGATTCCATATATTTCTGGAAAATAAAATAACTCCCCCTACAGGATACTTCTGGAGATTTTCTTTCATAGTTTTGGTGATCTTTTTATGTTCATAATATTCTCCCTTTGTATCATCTATCTGCTCCAGATTCACTGTAAACAACTGCCCCACCTTTTCCTCGTCCGTCATCAGGTCCAGATACTCCAATGAAGCATATGTGGCATCCTCATCGCTCATCCCGATCACATCCGGTTCCTCGGTACTGGCAGCATCCGTTGACGCCGGCGGCACATATACATTATTTCTGTGAGATTTTCCCGGCAGCTCACAGCCTGTCAGAACAGTTGACACGATCAAGCTGATGCTAAGACCTGCTACACATAATTTCTTACCATATTTTATTTTCTGAAGCCAGGTATCTTTTCTTTCGTGTTCCACTCTTATCATAATCTTTCCATGCCTTTCTTTTGATAATTTTATGTTGTCAGATCAAATATCTTTTGACCTTTTCATTCTTTTTGGAAACTGTCCAAGCTAACCCGCATAGGTTAAAAATGTATATATATCCTGTCATACAAAATGACAGAACGGAGGTATTCAATGAGTGACTTAGCAGCAACCGATTGTGGATGTGGATGCAGTAATAACGGCAATGAAGGAGGATGCAGCTGGATCATTATCCTGCTTCTCCTGTGCTGCTGCGGCAATGGCAACAGCGGTTTTTGCGGTTTCGGAAATGGATGTGGCGACAGCTGCTGCAGTTCCATTATCTGGATCTTACTTATCCTGTGCTGCTGTGGAAACGGCTTCTAAAAGCACATCATCCATCTGATCCGAGCAGATTTACCCTGTCCGGATCCCAACTGTGAGGCCACCTTTCCGGGTGGCCTTTTGTCCTTTCTCATCGCACGATCACCATCGTCCTTTCATAATTCTCTGACGGCATGCCTCGCACTCCCGGTCGATCTCATAAATCGTATCCTCCTCGATGACCAGATCATCCTCTTTCCGGACTTTGCTTCCATATTCCATTTGACGTCCTGACGACATTGATTCTTTTCTTTTTTCTGTTCCATAATAAAAGTATCTCATACTGCCTCCAATCTATCCCCGGGAATAATACCCGGCAGATCATTATGTAATGACAGTTTTCTAATATTATTATGGATTCTGCTTCGTCAATGATTGGAATTTATATTATAATATGCAGCCGGAGCAGTTATGTCTCATATCTCTGAAAAAATTCGGAAACTGTCCAAGCATAGATACATAGTATGAAATTGTAAATATAATTCTCTGTCAATTGATTCTGACAGAATGGAGGTTTTCATGAGTGATTTAACAGCAACCGGTTGTGGCGGCGGATGTTCTACAGACAATGGAGGATGCAGCTGGATCATTATCCTTCTTCTCCTCTGCTGCTGTTGTGGAAATGGTAACAGTGGCTTTGGCGGTTTCGGAACCGGAGACGGCTGCGGCTGCAATTCCATTCTCTGGATCCTGATCCTCTGCTGCTGTTGCGGAAACGGATTCTAAAAAATACGTGTTTATGAAACAGGAATACTTCTAAGACTATAAAACCACAGTCTTGGAAGTATTTTTATGATTATTTTTTCCAAAACTCCTGAATCCGGTCAAGCCGGGATGTCATTCCCAACAGAATCATATCCAGCACACAGATTGCTGTCATAGCTTCCACAACCACTACTGCCCTCGGTACAATGATCGGATCATGACGCCCTTTAATGGATATCTCAATGTCCTCTCCGTCACGATTAACCGTCTGCTGCTGTCTTGCAATGGACGGTGTGGGTTTGATCGCTGCCCGGAGTATAATATCGCTCCCATCACTCATGCCACCCAAAATACCACCGGCATGATTTGTTGCCTTTGCAATTTTTCCATCCTGCCCTTTGCAAAAGGAATCATTATTATCCGATCCAAAGGCTCCTGCCACCGCAAAGCCATCTCCGATCTCAACTCCCTTCACGGCTCCAATCGACATGACTGCCTTCGCCAGATTGGCATCCAGTTTATCAAAAACCGGCTCCCCGATTCCCGCAGGCATTCCCTTTACGATACATTCGATCACTCCTCCTGCGGAATCCTGCTCCTGCATCTTCCGCTCCAGAAAAAGCTCCGCTTTTTCTGATGCCTCCGGATCCGGCATATAAAGAGGACTCTTCATGATATTTTCCAGTGACGCCTTACCCATATCAGCCGTCACATCGCCGATACTTTTCGTATATGCCTGCACCTGTATCCCAAGACTCTTTAACAGCTCCTCTGCAATCGCCCCCGCAGCAACCCTGCCAATGGTTTCCCGTCCGGATGAACGGCCGCCTCCCCGGTAATCCCGGAAACCATACTTCTGATCAAAGGTATAATCTGCATGACCCGGACGGTAATAACCGGCAATCTCGGAATAATCCTTTGAACGCTGCGTCTTATTATATACCACCAGAGAAATCGGTGTTCCTGTGGTCTTCCCCTCAAAAACACCGGACTGGATCTCCACCAGATCCTCCTCCTTACGTGGAGTGGAATATCTCGTCTGTCCCGGCTTTCTGCGGTTCAGATACTGCTGTATCTTCTGCTCATCCAGCTCCAGCCCTGCCGGACAGCCATCCACTATCACACCAACACCTTTTCCATGGGACTCTCCCCATGTGGTTACTTTAAATATTGTTCCAAATGTAGATCCTGCCATTATATTACCGTACCTTTCATTTCTATGATTATATTCCGCCGGCTGCCCTGCATCCTGTATAATGATCTGTTTTGCCATACGGAACAGATAAACGCAGCAGAAACTCTACATAAGCAGATTCCTGCTGCGCTGTATACCAATTGGTTTCCTTCCGGAAACATTTACTGCTATAAACGAATCTTCTTTACACTCTGCTCCAGACCCTGTGCAATATCCTTTAACTGTGCCGCATTTTCCGAAATGTCGATCACAATATTGCCTACCTCCGCAACGGAAGCAGATGTCTCCTGGCTGCTTGCTGCATTTTCCTCTGCAATCGCGGACAGATTCTGTACCACATCAACAACCTTGCCACGGGAATCATCCAAATTTTCTGTTTTTCCTGTGATATTGACTACACTGTCCATCGCATTGGACACACCCTTGTCCACCTGCCGGAACATGTCATCCGTCTGTGTCATCTTATCGCTCTGCTCGTCCATAATATCACGAACCTGCTGCATCGTCTCCACTGCTCTGGTAGAATCCTTGATCAATGCAGATGTGATCTCCGCGATCTGGCTTGCGGATTCATTGGACTGCTCTGCCAGCTTCTGGATCTGGGATGCCACTACGGCAAAACCTCTTCCCTGCTCCCCGGCTCTGGCTGCCTCTATGGAAGCATTCAGTGATAACAGGTTGGTCTCCTCTGCAATGGAAGCGATCAGTGTCGTTGCTTCTTTAATCTTCTGCGCCGACGCATTGGTAATATTCGTCTGCTCGTAAATCTCCTCAATAGATGTCTTAGTGCGCTCATTGACGGACATCAGTTCATTTAATATGGTCATCGCGTGATCACTGGAATTCTTCATGCTCTTAGAATTGTTTTCCAGAAGCTCTGCTTCCCGGTTTGTCTCCTCGATCATATCTCCCATGCGGATTACATGCTCCGTAGCACTCTGTGTCTCCTGTGCCTGACTGGTGGCTCCTGATGCAATGTCTCCCACTGCACTTTCCACCTGGGAAACGGTCTTGGCTGTGCTGGACGCATCCTTATCCAGACGATCAGATGCCCCGAAAAGTTCCGAGCTCTTCTGCCCGATCTCCTCCACCATGGCAACCAGTTCCCGGCGAAGCTCTGCCACAGAACGGCTCATAACTCCTGTCTCGTCCTTACGGCTGACTAACTTTTCAGAGCCCGGTGTCGGGGTAAAATCCATGCGTGACATCTTACCTACAATCGCAGAAATCTTGCTGATTGGACGCAGACTTGCAGTGATCAGTATCAAAGATACGATCACCATAATGATAATCACTGCCACCGAAGCTCCAATACTGATATATGTAACCTTATTTAAAGGTGCCAGAATCTCACTCTGATCGGCAGAAACTACCAAGACAGAGGAGCGGGCCTCATCCACGTAATATGCGGCATACTTCTGTACCCCATTAAAATCATAGGATGCCACCTTTGCCTCCGGTCTCTTTCCCTGTGCCATCTGGGCAACAACGTCCTTGATCACTGCATTTTCCACGGGCTTTCCGATCTTGTCCGCCGTCGGATGATACTGCATCGTACCATCTGCAGTCACAACATATGCATAACTGGAATCAATGCCGTCCAGTCCCACATTCTGAAAAGAATCCTTTAATGCCTCCGGATCCTTAAGCTTAATCTGCTTTCTCATCATCTCCAGCGTTGCACCATTACTGACGGTCACATCATGCAGATAGTTTTTCGTCTGATCCAGAAGTGTGCTTTTTGCCTCCGGAATGACTAATGCCAATATGATCACCGCAGCAATAATAACTGCGCCTGCTGTCAGCAATGACATCCGGAATTTGAGAGAGTGTAAAAAAGTAACCCTGTCATTTCTGACAATCTTTTCTTTTTTAGGTTTCTTATCACGTTTCATACCAACTCAACCTCCTGATCCTTGTGATACATCTTATTTTACCACGCCTTAACATGGCTTTTCAATACCATTTTCAATACGCCTTCAACTGTTTCCACATATAGTTATAATACTCCTCCATGTCTGTTCCGAGATAACGGAACATTTCACAATTTTTCACAACATCCTCCGACTGGAAGATCACCGGATCATCTGCTTTCTCTTCCGGATCGATCTCGTCCAGAACTGCTGTATTTGGTGTAGAATAATATACATATTCAAAATTCTTCATAGCAATGTCTTTCCTGCACAAAAAATCAAGGAATTTTATCGCTCCCTCATAATTTTCTCCATCCTTTGGAATCACCCAGCTGTCCATCCAGACATCTGTGCCTTCCTTTGGTACGACAAACTCCAGATCCTCATTGTAGTCTCTGGCAAGTCCGGCCTCTCCGGAGTAGATCACTGCCATCGCTGCCTGCTCATTAGCCATATCGTCCCGCACTTCATCCACCAAATAGGACTGTACCAGCTCCTTCTGCTCTATCAACAGCTTCTGCGCCTCTTTCAACTGCTTTTTATCCGTGGTATTAATGGAATAACCAAGCTGGCGCAGTGCCGGTACAAAGCTGTCCCGGACGCTGTCCTGCATAATGATATTGTCCCTGTAATCTTCTCTCCACAGATCCTTCCAACTGTCCGGTGTAAAATCCAGAAGCTTCGGATTATACAATATACCTACGGTTCCCCAAAAATATGGAACACTGTAGGAATTGTCCGGATCAAAATTCTGCGATAATTTCCAATAGGTTTCCCCGATATTGCCGGCATATTCCAGCTGATCCATATCAATTTTCCTTACGTCCTTTTCCCGGATCATCTTATCCAGCATATAGTCGGAACAGCAGATCAGATCATAATGGATCGTACCATTTTTGTACTTGGTATACATGGCTTCCGGTGTCAGAAACTCCTCATATGCCACCGAAATCCCTGTTTCCTTCTCAAACTCCTTTAGCACATCATGGTCAATATAGTCCCCGTAATTAAATACCACGATCCTTTTGTCCGCCCTCTGCCCGGAAGTCCCGCACGCCGTGAGCAGCCCGGAAGCTGCCAGAAGCACAGACATTCCTGCTGCCGTGCATTTTCTCCACATTTTATTATGCTTTTTCACGCTGTCTGCCTCCTTTCCTTCCCCGAACACTCCCTACACTCTGCCATGCTTTCCGGTTCATCAGGAAAAGCACCAAAAGAACCAGTGCAAACACAATAGTAGATAATGCATAAAGCTCTGTCTGGATGCCCTTGCGGTACTCGGCATTGATCATCGTGGACATGGTATGGATCCCCGGTGCTTTCGTAAAATACGTTACCGAGAAATCATCCAGAGACATAGTAAAGGAAAGCATAAAGCCTGCTACGATCCCCGGTACCAGCTCCGGAAGCACAACCTTCCAGAATGCATAGACAGGAGAAGCCCCCAGATCCAAGGCAGCCTCGTACATGCTTGTGTTCAGATGCATCACCTTTGGCTGCACACAAAGCACTACATAGGGAATGATCAATGTAATGTGAGCAATCAGCATAGTCCAGAAGCTCAGATCAACAAACCGGGAAAACAGCAGCATTAACGCCACACCTGTTACAATATCTGCATTTAACATAGGAATATTGGTCAATCCCATCAGCCAGGTTCTGGAACACTTTTTCATTCCCAGCATGCCAATGCATGCCATGGTGCCAAGGATCGTTGATACCAGTGCCGCCCCTGCCGCCAGCAGAATCGTCGTCCCCAGTGCCTGCATGATCACATCATTATGCAAAAGCTTCCCATAACCTTCCAGAGAAAATCCTCCCCAGACGGCTTTATTCCGTGGCGATGCATTAAATGATGATATAATCAATATAAGAATTGGCAGATACAGCAGGATTAACGCAAAAATCAGATAAATTTTGGAAGCTGTATCAATCATCTTTTGTTTTACCATAAACTGCTCTCCCCCTCCTCTCCGTCAAAGAACCGGTAGATCACCATACTGATCAGGATCAGTACCATCAGACTTAAAGAAAGTCCGGATCCGGCATGGATATCTGCATAGCCGGAATTAAATGCCTGTTCGATCACATTTCCGATCAGATATACCTTGCCACCGCCCAACATGGAGGCGATGACAAACTCACTGATAGATGGCACCATTACCATGGTAATACCACTGACCACCCCCGGAATGCTAAGAGGAATAATGATCCGGCGCAGGATCGTCCACTGACCTGCCCCCAGATCCTGTGCAGCACTGATCACATCATTGTCAATCTTGACCAGTGCGTTATAGATAGGAAGCACCATAAACGGCAGATAATCATATACGGTTCCCAGAATGACTGCCCAGATCGTATTCATCAGATGTACCTTTCCAAAGCCAAGCGTTGTTAAAATTTGATTTAATATTCCGTTGTTTAATAAGATCAATCGCCATGCCAATGTTCTCAGCATGAAATTCATCCACATAGGCAGAATAAAGATCATTACAATAAAACTGTTTTTATTGCTGGAATATTTCCGCAGGATCAATGCCAGCGGAAAGGAAAGCACCAGACAGATCCCCGTTACCAGCAAAGACATCCCGATACTGCGAAGAAACGGTTTGCCATTGACCGGATCAAGAATTGCTGCTACATTGGACAATGTGAAGGAACCGTCCGCTCCCGTAAACGCATTATAAACCAGCAGAACTAATGGCACCACTGTAAACAGCAGCATCCATATCAGATAAGGTCCTGCCAGAAGTCTTTTTCCTAATCTCTTCATGTCTATCCCTCCGTCTCTTTATCCTCTGCCTAATCCTCGTAATGCTCCTGCTCCTCATCCTCCGATTCCGGTTTGTGCATGATCTGGATATTGAACGGATCTACCCAGATTCCCACTTCGCTGCCGGGTTCCTTTAAAACCGTACTGTGAACCAGCCATTCAAAGCCTGCTGCCTGCACCTCCATCTCATAGTGAACACCTTTAAAGATTGCCGAAGTAACCCGTCCTTTGATAATTCCCCCGGATGGCTCCGTCAGTACAATATCCTCCGGCCGGATCACCACATCCACCGGCTGGTTATTGCCAAAGCCCTCATCCACACAGACAAATTTTGTACCAAGAATATCCACAAGCCGGTCTTCTACCATTGTAGAGCCAATAATATTGCTCTCTCCGATAAAATCTGCCACAAAAGCATTCTGCGGCTCGTTATAAATGTCCTCCGGCGTGCCGATCTGCTGGATATACCCCTGATTCATTACCACGATAGTATCCGACATGGTCAATGCCTCCTCCTGGTCATGAGTTACATATACAAAGGTGATCCCCAACTCGTTCTTTAACCGGATCAATTCATACTGCATATCCTGACGCAGCTTGAGATCCAATGCCCCAAGAGGCTCATCTAACAACAGGACCCGTGGCTCATTGACAATCGCTCTTGCAATGGCAATACGCTGCTGCTGCCCTCCACTGAGAGAATCCGGCATTCTCTTTTCATAGCCATCCAGATTCACCAGCTTTAAAGCATATTTTACTTTATCCCTGATATAACTTTTTGATTTATTTTTAATTTTCAATCCAAATGCAATGTTTTCCTCAATATTCATATGAGTAAAAAGTGCATACTTCTGAAACACCGTATTGACCTGTCTCTCATTGGGCGGAAGCATAGTAATATCCTTCCCCTCAAAGATCACCCTTCCCTTATCCGGCGTCTCAAAGCCTCCCAGAATACGAAGGGTTGTCGTCTTTCCACATCCACTGGGACCCAGAATCGTCAAAAATCTGTTTTCATTTAAATATAGATTTAAATCATCTAATATTACTTTGTCTCCATAGCTTTTAGAGATTCCAATCAAGTCAATTAATTTTTTTGCCATTTATGCCTCTTTTCTCTGTTGTTTTCAGCGAAAGCTGCCCTGCGTAACATTATAATTATACAATCTCTGCAATGGTTGTCAATCATATTTCCATCCCTTTTGCATATTCATATAACAGCACAAAAAAGTCAGAAAGGAGTCAATCGTATGACCACAGAAGAAAGAGAACGGCGCATGGCAATGCTCCGCGCCGCCCAGCCTTACACATCCGGACAGCAGCGATACGCTTTGGATCTGCTGCTGCAGGCAAACACCCTGATCAACACTGCCAGAGGCGGTATGTCCGGGGATCTGGAAGCCTGTGAAGCAGCCGCCCGGCCGGAGGAGATGCTTCTGCACATGCAGGAATACTGCACCCCCAGAGAATCCGATCTGGTCCAGATGATCCTTAATTTTATAAAAGCCGGTCATCTCTTCCAGAATTACCGGGAATTTATGGCGGCTCAGGGTGATCCGGCGGGTTCCGGCGATCTTCAGGCAGCCGGACTTGGTATGCCCACTGCAAATCCCCTTCAAATGCTGTTACAGCTTCTGGGAGGATTTGGCGGTATGGGAAATCAGAACGGAAACAACCAGCTTATGGAATTTCTGATCACCCAGCTTTCCCCGGAACAGCAGCAGCTTTTTGAACAGCTTCGTGCTTTCACAAACGAGCCGGGAAACGATGAAGAACAACAATGATCTGCCGGAAACGACCAACCGGCAGATATCAGAAAGGAATGGTATTGATTATGGAATCTTGGCAGCAAAACGAAGCCTTTCGTTCTATGGATCCCCAAAAACAGAGTATGATCGAACAGCTTGCCGCCTCCCTGCATGGAAAAAAGCTTACAGAAGCCCTCCCACTGCTGACCCGGTGGAAAAGAACCATGCAGCAGGAGAATATTCAGTTTACCCCGGAAGAAAATCAGATCTTAACGGAAATTTTTTCGGCACAGCTGACACCACAGCAGAAAAAACAATTTGAATTTATAAAGAAGGCAAACCGAAATCAAAAATAAACGATTCCCGTTTTCTATTGTTCGTCCGGAAGCGAAGGCGTAACCATCATGTTTACCATCTTGCGCACTTCGTCCTCCGGCATTTTTAAATCCGGAACACAGATCACAGGGATTCCTGCTGCTACAGCAGCACGGATTCCATTTTCAGAATCTTCCAGTACGACCGCCTGCTCCGGCTTCAGACCACACAGCTGCGCCGCCTTAAGAAAGATGTCCGGTTCCGGCTTTGACTTCTCTACCATCTCGCCTCCTACGATCACAGAAAAATAGTCACGGATTCCCGCTCCCTCCAGATAACGTTCTACGATATCCGATCTGGTGGAAGACGCTACTGCAGCCTTTAATCCCTGACGGCGTATCCACTGAAGCAATGTGACGATGTCCGGCTTTAACTCCAATCCTACCGTTGCCGCAATGGCATCCACATGCTCTCTCGCCTGACGCCCCAGTTCTGCAAAGGGATAATCAGCACCATATTCTGTCAGCATCAGCTTCTCCAGTGCTTTCCCTGTTAATCCAAGACTTCTGCAGTACACCTCCCTGCTGAGCCGGTAACCCCTTTGTGCCATCACAACCGCCAGCTGCTCCATAAAAAGCCGCTCGGTGTCAAAAATAAGCCCATCCATATCAAAAATAAATCCCCAGGCACTTTCAAAGCTCTGTGCTGCCTCCAATAAATTGTGGTATTCTCTCATATCACTGCTTTCCTCCTAATAATTTCCTGTACTCCGATATTCTCTCGGCGTGCATCCGATCGTCTGCAAAAACACCTTATTAAAATAACTGATATTATTAAAGCCTGACAGATTCGCAATCTCTCCAATCTTCTTGTCTGTGTCCTGAAGCAGACGGCAGCTTTGCAGAATACGATATCTCATCAGATACTGCATCGGAGACATCTTCATGGTCTGTTTAAAAATACGGCAGAACTGTCCCTCACTCATAGGTAGCATCTCCGCCAGCTCCGATAATGTGATCTCATATGCAAAATTTTCTTTCATGTATTTGACAACCGGCTCCAGCCGCCCGGTCTCACCCGGTTCATCCCGTCTGGACACCCGGATACTCTGCCGGTTTAAGCGATCCCAGATTCCGATAATGTGGCTGCGAAGCATCAATTCATAAGGCTCTGTGTCATGCTCCGGACAGACATACAGCTCCCGGAGAAGACGAAGCACCTGGCTCTGCCAGCCGCCGTTGTCCCATAAGGCTTCCATCTCCGGCTGCACTGACATACGCCGACGGTTTGCCGGATCCTCAAACTCCGGCCGATACGGCATATCCGGGCACCTTACGGATATAAATTCCGGAAAAACGATCTTGCCATCCAGTACCGGTTTCAGATATTTTCTTCCAAACCGGCTATGGATGTCCTCGTGTAAAAACTGATAATGAAAATCTATAGCAAAGAAGCTGCAGGGTTTCCCATCCACCGCTCTGGCAGAATGAAGCAGATTGGAATTGATAAAAACTCCATCCCCCTCCCGGAGAAGATATCTGCGATCCTCTATCTCAAAATTAATCTCTCCCTCTGTGACCATCAGCATTTCAAACTCCTGATGCCAATGAAGATAAAAGATAACATCCGTCCCTGCCGGATAGCTCATTTTATGCAGACCAACGGGCAGCTCTGCCGTCCCATGCTGCTGCTTTTCCTCGTATTGCTTTTTTCTTGCCATCCGGACCACCTCCTCTTACCTCTTTCTTTATACATTCATTTCCGTCTGCTTTTGACCCTTGCATCATATTATAGTAGATAATGCGTTAAAACTCAATGTAACATTTACAACCCACAGCACAAATGCTATACTATGGATGCAGTATTTGCAGAATATACTTATAGAAACGAGGCAGTCATAATATGATCGAACATAAAGAACATTTTCACGGAAGTGACCTTGAAAAAATAGAAGCCATTTACGGTATTAAGAAAGAAGATATTACCAGCTTTTCTGCCAATGTAAATCCTCTGGGGATTTCCTACAGGCTCCGGGAGGGCCTGATGGAGCACATCGACGCCATCACCACATATCCCGACCGGGAATATACCAGTCTTCGCAAATGCATCGCCGAATACACCGGAACGGATTACCGCAATATTCTGGTAGGGAACGGTTCCACCGAGCTGATCTCTCTGGTGATCCAGTTAAAGCATCCAAAGAAGGCTCTGATCGTTGGACCGACATATTCCGAGTATGAACATGAACTCAGTCTGGAGGGCGGTCGTTCCCATTATTTCCGTTTAAAAGAATCGGACGACTTTCAGTTAAATATCGACGAGCTGAAGCAGGCTCTGGACCGGGATATCGACCTGCTTGTGCTGTGCAATCCAAACAACCCTACCTCTTCACAGATCGACCGCCAGAGCATGCGCATCATTCTGGACACCTGTAAGGAAAAGGGTATTTTTGTTATGGTGGATGAGACATATGTAGAATTCTCAGAAAAAGCCGATCAGATCACATCCATCCCTCTGACCAACTACTACAATAATATCATCATTCTCCGGGGTATCTCAAAGTTTTTTGCAGCTCCGGGTCTGCGCCTCGGCTATGCCATCTGTGGCAACCATCAGCTTTTGCAGGAGATTGACAGCAAAAAGAATCCATGGACGATCAACTCCCTTGCTGCCGTTGCCGGAGAGATCATGTTTCAGGATAAAGAATATATCGAAGATACAAAAAATCTCATTTCGTCAGAACGGGAACGGATCTGCCGGATTCTGGACACCTGTCCGTCCATAAAATATTATCCGCCTCACGGAAACTTCATTCTTGTGCGGATCCTGCGGGATGATGTCACCTCCATGGATCTCTTTGAGGCAGCGATCCGGAAAGGTCTGATGATCCGCGACTGCTCTACTTTCCCATTTCTGGATAATAAATACATCCGTTTCTGCTTCATGAATCCTTCAGACAACGATGCTCTGCTGGACGTGCTTCTGGAACAGCTTAATAAATAATAAAACTTCCCACCGGTCTATTTGACACATGGGAAGTTTCATCAAGGAATATCATAATGTTTTTGCAAACAGAGTCCCTACCGGCTTATCTTCAAAAAGATCATACAGCTTGTGGGGATTTTTGCCGTTCATAAGAACTACATCAATATCAGCCGCATGGGCAATCTCAACCGCCTTGATCTTCGTTGCCATTCCACCGGTACCAAGCGCAGAACCGGCACCGCCTGCGAGACTACGGATATCGTCTGTGATCTCTCCCACCTCTGGAATGAGATTGGCATTTTCGTGGACATGAGGATCCTTGTCATAAAGACCGTCAATATCGGACATGATCACCAGCAGATCTGCATTGGCAATGGTCGCAACATTGGCAGCCAGAGAATCATTCTCACCTACCTCCAGCTCCAGCTCATCGATCGCCACCGTATCATTTTCATTTACAATGGGAATCACGCCCTGGGACAACAGCCGCTCCATAGAATTGACCACATGCTGTCTGCGGTCCTCCAGCAGAACATATTTCGTCAGAAGCACCTGCGCCACCACAATACTGTATTCTGCAAAAAATTTATCATACATGTACATCAGCTCACACTGTCCTACTGCCGCACATGCCTGCTTACCCGGTGTATCCGACGGCCTTTTTGTCATTCCCAGCTTACCCATACCAAGTGCGATCGCACCACTGGAGACCAGCACGATCTCGTGACCTGCATTCTGCAGATCTGCCAGCGTCTTGACCAGATTTTCTACACGTCGGATATTCAGCCGTCCTGTACGGTGTGTCAATGTTGATGTTCCTACCTTTACTACGACTCTTTTTCTCTCACTTATCTTTCTCACAATGATTCTCCTCTTCTATCTGGGTATTGAAAAACGGATATTCCCCCTGAGCACCGTTTCCACACCCGTCTATCTTACCTCTAGTCCCTGTCTGCCGTCAATAGAAAATCCGCTCTGTTTATTCCGTCCTATAAATAATATTTCTTGATTCTGCGCGCAGAAATGAACAGTAACACCAGGGAAATCATAAGCTGAACCACAGCACTGATAAGACACCAATGCTCCAGGAAGAAATCCGGCACCGTTCCCAATACGCAAAGAATCTCCTGAAATTTATTTCCATATCCCATCTGATCCGTCAATAAGGATGCCGTCGTGACCACAGGGTTACACAGCAATATCAGCATGATTTCCCCAAGACCGCCCTGTCCTGCCATATACCTGCTTCCACGATAGGCGTTGATGATAATATATACCACTCCTGCGATCAACGGGGTCCCGATGGACACCCCCAGAGTAACCAAATACGATCTGACCCCCGCCCCATCCGTCTTTCTTGAAAATGCGGACATACATACACCGATACTGCCGATAAAAACAGCCTCAATTATCGTCAAAAGAACAAATTCCAACACATGCTTTTGCTGAATCCCGCCCAGAATAAAAGACACCGCCAGAAACGGCACCCCCGCAATCACCAAAAGAATTGCCATGCAAATAGAGGCCAGCAGCTTTCCTGCCACGATCTGCGAAGGTGTAACAGCCGTTGTAAGCAAGAGCTCCATGGTTTGATTTTCCCACTCAGATGCAATGCTTCCGGCTGCAACGGACGGGACCATTACCAGCACCGTCAATCCCAATATGCCCGACAAAATAAAATATAAATATGCAGCTCCGGAATAATCCATCATATGAGCCCAGCCGGTCCGGAGCACAACATTATACCCGACTCCTGTTACCAGAGCCAGAAATATCTCATATACCACCAGCCATACATAAAAGCTGCGGGAACCTGCATAACGTTTCATTTCCCGATATAAAAACGGATTCCATTGTATTTTCATATGAATTCCTTTCCTTTTCCAAAAACCGCTGATCTGCATCACTCTGTCAGCTTCCAAAAAACAGATTCCAGGTCACTTTTTCCTCTCTGAAATGAAATCACCGGAACCCCCTCCTTCATCAGGCATCTTAAGATCCTTACCTGATCCTCCTGTGTTCCTTCAAAGCCTGCAAATATTTTATTTCCGTCCATCGAGATGCGTGTGATTGTTTTTTCTGCTTTCAACACCTCCACTGCTTTTGCACAATTCTCCGCTATCACAAGCTCCAGCGGATTGGAACGGTTCACCTGCTCTGTTATCTCCTCCAGGGTTCCCTGTACCACAATATTTCCTCTCTGCAGGATACCCAGACAATGCTCCTCCCCGGTCAAAAATGAAGTTCCCGGAGAACTGATGAGAATTGCCTTGTCCATATCACGGATCTGCAGCAGCAGTGTATTCAATTCTTTTCTCTCCCTTACATCCAGTCCCACCAGAAAATCATCCAGTACCAATACATCCGGATCTGTCAGAAGACACCGGATCAACGAAAGCTTTTTCTTGACCTCCGGCCTCTGCTGATCCACCTGCTCCCGGCTCCTTGATGCAAGATTTGCCATTTCCAGAAGCCCTTCGAGCTTCTTCTCTGTTATATCATCATTTCGCCCATACAGTCTTCCAAAATATTCCAGATACTCCTCACACGTCATATCCCGGTATCTTCCAAACTGCCTCGGAACATACCCCAGCTTTTTCCTGACAATCTCCGGATGCCGGGAAAGTGGTTTTTCATCAATATAGATTTCTCCCTCATCAATAGGAATTAAACCGGCAATCATACGGCATAATGTCGTTTTTCCTTCCCCCACAGCCCCGATCAGGCCAAATATTCTGCCATTTTCCACTTCCAGATTCAGATCCTGCAGAACAATCTTTTGCATATAGCTTTTTCCTACCTTCTGCATTTTAAGCATTCTCAATCACCTCCACGAAGTATCCGATGATCCTCTCCCGTGCGATCCCTCCCCGGAAGCCGCATCATAATCCCGGTTTCCCCTGATTTTATACCCGAAATCTGTTCCAGACCGCCAAGCATATTCTGCTGCTTCGCCTTCTGCGTTTCATACCACCCGGTCACTTCCTGCCCCTTTGGAATAAAGCTATAAAAGATAATGTCCGCATCATCGACATTTTTAATACACGCCTCCAGAAGAGCCCAGCGCCTCCTTATCCTTTCCCGTGTCATTTTATATTTTGAACGTCTGCCAAAAAGTTTCTCCGCAAACTTTTCATAGTTCCTTTCCTCCTCGATACATTCTCCTGTCACCCGGTTGATTTCCTCTATCGTATGAACATCTTTTCCTTCAATATCTCCCAGATAATACAACATCCCTCTGTGATAAACCATACAATCTTCCAGCTTGTATGAAAAATTATTTTTAATATTACCTAAAAGCTGCAGATCTATGATTGAGATACTTGCTTCAACACCTCCATCAAGCCGGACGGAAGTCTTACTTTGCAGATCAATTCCTTCAAAGCATGGCACTTTTCCAATATGCGCCGTATTTTTTCCTTCCCCCTGCTGCATAATCATTTCCTGCCAAACACTTTTTCCTGTATTTTCCATGGTATCACCATAGTCCATGACCGGTCCTCCATCCATCGCCACATCATACTGCCCGGTCTGATCATTGATCACCCGGAAAGAGCTTTTTAACACTCCCACCCCCTGTTGATCCAGTTCCATCTGATTCAGGTAATTAATACACTGTCCTTCCAGACGGGTACTGGTCCCTGTCAGATAGATCAACACAGAGAACACCAGTGCACTGACCGGCAGGAGTCCCCAGATTATCATCCGATGTCGGGATTTTCTCAAAAAATGACCTGCCATAATACCGGTCACCAGAATATATATTCCAAGAAAAACCATATACAGCTTCAAATTCGGTAATTTATTCCAATCCGTGATCTGAAGGCCACTGCTGATAATACTGTTTTCTGTCTTTTGCCTCTGTCCCGCCTCCGTTACCGTTTTCCGGTCTGCACTATGATCTAAAAGCAGGGTTTTAATATAGTTTCCGTGAACATCCCAGCATCTGGACGGAAGCTGTAACGAAACACCACTGACAATAAGCTTTCCTAAACCGATGCTTTTTTCCTGAAAAACAACGTCTCCCTTCCGGGTTTCTAAAAACGACGTCCCCCCTTTCACGTCAAGCTTCTGAAGCCTCCGATGGATTTTCTGAACGGAAATATCCTGCAGCGTCGCTTTTCGTTCTGCTGCCGTCAACTGAAGAGACAGAAAATCCCTCAGCATAGTTACGCTGAAATTACAGCTTAAATACCGATATACCTCTCCATCCTGCCGAATGCATTCCGATGATCCATCCAACTTATTGATCTCTGTTTTCCATTTTTCATAAAGCTCATCCGACAGATTATTTCTTAGAAAATTCTTTACCTCATCTGTCTTTGCAGCGGTTGCTTCCCGGAGAATTATTTTACGGATACGTTTCATGCTTTTCCGATTCAACCCAAAATTGGTATTTATATTTAACGACTTTGTCTTTCTCCACTCAAATAATTTCCCCCGAAACGGTGAAATCTCTTTTGCCTCTCCGGAATCTGCCAACACTAATGTTCCACCACTGCGCACCCAGTTTATTAAAGCTCTGACCTGCTGTTCTTCCAGAGTCTGCAGATCCACATTACTTACCACAAAAACATCAAGCCAGTCCAGTCCCCGGACATCCACCGGCAGTTCTTTTTTAGAAAGATATGTTACATTCGTATCTGCACCTTCCATATATCCCAGTTTTTCCTTACTTCCACAGCAGATTCCTGTATATATCTCATCCTCATTGCGGTCACGATCCAGCCAGATCTCTCCCGTATATATTACCTGCTGTCTTCCCTGCAGCAATGTTACATCCAAAATGTCACTTTCCGTTCCCACAGGAATATACATCCGGATCGTCCGGCTTTCTCCTCCCTGAATCTCAAATGACCTCTCATATGTTTTCTCCTGACCGGATTTTCCCGGTAATACCTGTAACACTCCCGAAAAATCACCACCGGTATTCCGGATGTCTGCTTTAAGCTGCACATATCTCCCCAGACGGACTTTTCCCTGATATCCTGCCGCAACATCCATATGAATATTACCTCTGGTAAAAGAAATCCCCCGGCTCAGATATGTTGAATCCTTCGAAGCAGACTCCTTCTTGCTGCCGTCATTTTCCAGGCGGTACAAAAGCGTCAGTCCAACGATGACTAATAAGATCCAGAATATGCTTTTAATGATATATCTCCAATATCTTCTCACACTCACGCATCCTCCGTTGCTTCCTTCCGTGGAATCTCCACAGAAAATACAGTCCCCTGCAGACCGCTCTCCACCGTTATTGTTCCACCATGAAGCGTTATAATCTCTTTGGCGATGTTTAATCCCAGCCCTGTTCCTCCGGTCCCCGGCGATCTTGCGCCCTCCACACGGTAAAATCTTTCAAAGATCATATCCAGACTTTTCTCCGGTATGATCAGTCCATAATTGGTGACGGAAAATGTTACATTCCGGCCTTTTTCCAGCCGGATAATGATCTGCTTGCCATCTTTTCCGTATTTGACCGCGTTGCTTAACAGATTTTGTACCGCACGCGCCATCAGATCCGGATCAACATCCATCTCCAGTTCCCGGCACTCCGTCTGAAAGCTGCATGTCAGCTCATTTTCCTCTAACAACGGATAAAATTCCTCTATCATCTGTTCCACCAGTTTTACAAAATCAATCCTGTGACGATGCAGCGTAATCTCTCCACTCATTAATTTCGTATAATCAAAAAGATCCTGGATCAAGCCTTCCAGCCGGTCCGCCTTTCGGGCTGCCACCTCCGCAAAATGCTGTCTCTGTTCCACATCATACTTGTCCGTATCCATTGCAAGATTCAGATAACCACTGAGAGAGGTCAGCGGGGTTCTGAGATCATGGGCCAGACACGCGATCATCTCTTTATTGGACTGCAGTGCCTCTCGTTCTGATGCCATCAGTCTTGATAATTCCTCCGTCATCTGATGGACAGACCGGGCAATCTCCCCAATCTCATCCTGCCTGTCTACCGGCAGACTTCCTGCTTCTCTGTCTCTGGTCATAGAGCTGATACCATCCGCAATATCTGACAGATCTCCTGTGACCTTTCTGGTCAGAAGCAGAAAATAAAATATAAAAAGCAGCAGTCCCGCGGCCATCCCTACAACTGCAATAGTATATAAGGTATCGTCTCCGATATTTCCCAGCGTCCGCAAAAAAGATGTCTTCATTCCGGAGTTACCCTCTGTAAAATACGCTTCTGTATAATCGGATGTCACATTAGAATAATCATACAACGAATTCTGCCTGGATACTCCTAACACGGTGGACATCAGATATAGCAGTAATGCCAGAATTCCTTCTGTGGCTGCCGCAAGCAAAAGGCTGGCTGTTCCATATAACACCAGCTTCATCCGCAGACTTTTCCATATATTATGCTTCAATTTTATAACCTACTCCCCAGACCGTCTTAATGATCTGAGCCTTTCTCTGCCTTCCTTCCAGCTTCTCTCTCAGACGCCTGATATGCACCATCACTGTATTGCTCATATCAAAGCTTTTTTCCTTCCAGACTGTTTCAAAAATTTCATCCGTACTGAATACCTTACCCGGATGGGATGCCAGCAGATAAAGAATCTCAAACTCTAAATGCGTCAAACGGACCGGATTACCAAATGCTTTGACGGAATGGGTGTTTTTTTCGATATAAAGATTTTCCAGCCGGATCTCATCGCTTTTTTCTGCCGGATCCTGCGCTCCAAACCTTTGATAGCGGCGCAGCTGTGACTTCACTCTCGCCGCCAGCTCCCCCTTTTGAAACGGCTTTGTCACATAATCGTCTGCACCAATTTCCAGCCCGGCTACCTTATCCTCCTCGGAATCCCTGGCACTCAGCATGATCACCGGAATCGTACTGAACTCCCGGATCCTTTTGCAAACCTGAATCCCATCCACCCCCGGCATCATAATATCAAGGATTGCCAGATCAATCTTTTCTCTGCCAAATATATTTAACGCCTCCGCTCCATCATATGCCTTAAATACACGAAAGCCCTCTCCTGCCAGATGAAGCTCCACCAGCTCTGCAATATCCGGATCATCATCTGCCACAAGAATTGTTGCCATATACCCGCTCATCAAAATCCCCTTTCTCCTACTAAAATACCCATCGGATCTGTCTCTATATAGAATAACATATCCCATGGGTATCATAAATTACAAATTTATTAAGATTATTGTTCTACAGGTGTCTCGCCCCACAACTTACGCAGTAAAGCAATCTCTCTGCGATAGCCGTCATCATCATTTGGTGTCTCCAGAATAAACGGCAGATCTCTCAGCACCGGATGATTGATGATCCGTGTGATCGCCTCAATTCCCAAATGACCTTCCCCGATCTTCTCATGGCGGTCCTTATGCGCCTCCAGAGGGTTCATACTGTCATTGAGATGAACTGCCTTTAACCGGTTCAGACCGATCACCTGATCAAACTCCTGAAGCACCTCATCCAACTGCTCCACAATATTATAGCCGCCATCCCAGATATGGCATGTGTCCAGACAAACTCCCAGCTTATCACTAAGTTCCACCCGGTCAATAATCTCACGAAGCTCCTGAAAATTACGTCCTACCTCGCTGCCCTTTCCTGCCATAGTTTCCAGCAGTACCGTTGTCTGCTGCTCCGGAAAAAGAGAGACATTTAATGCTTCTGCAATGAGGTCAATGCCTTTTTCGGCCCCCTGTCCCACATGAGAACCCGGATGAAAATTATAATAATTTCCCGGTACATACTCCATTCTCTTCATGTCATCCTGAAACATCTCAATGGAAAAGCTCCGGACATTTTCCTTCGCTGCACAAAGATTCATAGTATAAGGTGCGTGAGCTACCAGCTTTCCAAAATGATGCTCCTCCATCAACGCTAACAGCTTATCCACATCTGCCGGATCAATTTCCTTCGCCTTACCTCCACGGGGATTTCTCGTAAAAAACGCAAAGGTATTCGCTCCAAGGGATAACGCCTGCTTTCCCATTGCTTCGAAGCCCTTGGAAGCCGAAATATGAGCTCCTATATACATAATAATCTACTTTCCTTTCTCCACCCGCAGACCTTAAACTGCAGGCACGCAATTTCATTAACAGCTTTCATCTTTCATGGAAATCTTTAAGGTTTCCTTCTCCTTGCTGCCAAGCTTTGGTGTACTACGGTCGGCAAGACTCTCATAAGCCTTCGGCACCATAATACTCTGATACGCCGGACGAATGATCTTATCCACATTGATCAGCTCCTCCATACGGTGCGCACTCCAGCCTACGATACGCGCCATCGCAAAGATTGGAGTAAACAACTCTGTCGGAATACCAAGCATAGTATATACAAAACCACTGTAAAAATCCACATTTGCACTGACACCCTTGTAGATCGCACATTCCTCGCCGATCACCTCCGGCGCAATACGCTCGATCATAGAATATAATGCATAGTCTTTATTTTCGTGCTTCTCTGTCGCAAGTCTCTCCACAAATCCGCGGAACGCCACGGCTCTCGGATCAGAAATGGAATAAACAGCATGACCCATACCATAGATCAGGCCACGATGATCAAAGGCTTCCTTATGAAGGATCTTCTTGAGATATGCTCTCACCTCATCCTCATCTGTGGTATCTTTTACATGCTCCTTAATATCCCGCATCATCTCAACCACCTTGATATTGGCACCGCCATGCTTTGGTCCCTTCAGGGAAGAAAGAGCTGCCGCAATAACAGAATATGTATCGGAACCTGCCGATGTAACGACACGGGTTGTAAAGGTAGAATTGTTACCGCCGCCGTGCTCCATGTGGAGTACAAGTGCCATATCAAGCACCTTCGCCTCCAGATCCGTATATTTTTTATCCGGACGGAGCATTCTCAAAATATTCTCTGCCGCAGAAAGATTGTCATCCGGACGATGAATATAAAAACTCTCATCTCTCTCATAATGATTATATGCATGATAACCGTATACAGAAAGCATCGGGAATACACTGATCAGCATCAGGCACTGTGACAATACATTCTCCAGACTGATATCTGACACCTTATCATCATAGGAAGACAGGGTCAGCACACTCTTTGTCAGGGAATTCATAATATCCTGGCTTGGCGCCTTCATAATAACGTCACGGACAAAGTTCGTTGGGAGTCTGCGGTTCTTTGCCAGAATCCCGCTGAACTCCTTTAACTCACTCTTAGTCGGAAGATTACCAAACAACAGAAGATATGTGATCTCCTCAAATCCAAACCGATGATCCTTTCTCATGCCATTGGTAAGATCATAAATATTATATCCGCGGTAAAAAAGCTGTCCGTCACATGGCTTCACTTTTCCGTCTACAATGTCGCTCGCCTTGATCAAAGAAATATTTGTAATACCGGAAAGGACTCCTTTTCCGTTTTTGTCCCTAAGACCACGCTTTACCCCATACTCTGCAAAAAGACTGCTGTCAATGGAATTGTTCTGAATACAGACATCCTTATACTTTTGTGTAAAATCGCTCATCATTTTTTCAAAATTATCCTGCACAATATCACCTTTCCTTTCAAAAAACGCCCTCGGGTTACAAAACCGTCTTCCACATATGCCGATGCATTTCCCCATTCACTTACTGCATCGCTTCCGATATATTCTGGTGAATCTTCTGGGCCACCTTCTGTACAATCTGTAACTCCTCTTCACTGATTCCCCGGAAAACCGATTGAAACATATCCTTCTGGCACTGCCGCGCCATCTCCAGCACATCTGCTGCCTCCGGCTGCACCGTCAAATGAATATACCGTCTGTCCTGATCATCATACTGTTTCTTTAAATATCCGCGAAGCAGCAGACTGTCAATGGCCTTGGAGACATTGGACTTGGTATAATGAAAGATCCTGACCAGATCCTTCGCCGTATTGCTGCTTCCATGATTATCAAAGAAAAGTAACACACGCACTTCCATAAGCGTCATATTAAATTTTTCAGTAATTTCGGAATACATTGCTTCTTGATACTTTTTGAAATACTGACCACTTAATAATTGTTCCACTCTGTCATCCATGATGCCCTCCCCCATTACCTGACCGTGACCGGACATAATGCTTTTTACTGTTTCAGACAGTTCATTTTAGAACTATTATATCAAAATTTGCTCTTTCCGTCAATCCAATTTTCCCGGATCAATTCTAAAGCTTTTCTAAACAAAAATTACGCCGGTAAATAATTACACGATGCAATTTTGTTCTTTTATCACGATGTTAAATATACCGGTACAAAATCCACCGTTCCATGCTCGATATTCATCACCAGATAAGACGGCTGATGCCCCGGCTGGCGGGGCTGTGAAATACTGCCCGGATTGACAACCCAGACATCTCCACGCTTTTCCATATGGGGAATATGCGTGTGCCCGCAGACGACGATCTGCACATCATTGGCCCGCGCCATCTCACTCATGTTTCCAATACTGTCAATGCCTGCATACTGATGACCGTGAGTCAGCAAAATCCGATATCCGCCGATTTCCACAATTCTGGATAATGGAACTCCGCTGAGACTACTGTCACAATTTCCGCGAACCATATCTACCGGCACCCCTGCCAGATCATAAATCTCCTGTGGGGAGCACTGAAAATCTCCGGCATGCAGCATCCGGCAATGGGTTCCTCTCATATTGGCCACTGCTTTTCTAAGATTATCATTGCGTCCATGAGAATCACTGACGATCAGCACTTTGATCTGTTCCTGCTCTGTTTCTCCCATTTTTCCACTCCTGTTCTTATACAATCCCACACTCTTTCATTTTGTCATACATAGCGGTCAATGCACGGCCTCTGTGGCTGATCTTGTTTTTTTCCTCCGGCGGAAGCTCTGCTGTCGTACATCCAAGCTCCGGCACATAAAAGATCGGATCATATCCAAAACCATTCTCTCCCTTTTCGCTGTAACCGATCTGTCCCTCTACCACGCCACGGCATGTAAAGCTTCTGCCATCCGGAAATACACAGGCGATCACACAGACAAAACGGGCACTGCGGTCCTCTCCCTCCACATCCTTCAAAAGCTCAATGATATGATTATTTTTTACTGTATATGGAGTATCCTCTCCCATATAACGTGCAGAATAAATCCCGGGTGCTTTGTCCAATGCATCCACCTCCAGCCCGGAATCATCTGCCAACACGATCTGTCCTGTGATCTCAGAAATCTTGCGGGCCTTGATCAGTGCATTCTCCTCAAAAGTACTGCCATCCTCCACAATCTCTACATTCTGTAAGCCCTCATCCTTCAGGGAAGAAAATACAATATCCTCTCCCTGCAGGATCTGGCGGAATTCTTTCATTTTTCCTTCATTTCCGGTTGCCACAATAATCTTTTTCATGATCATAATTCCTCTCTTTTTATCTTCTTTTCATCAATAGCTCTGTCCTGTTTTTAGGACACCTACTTTTCTATCCTCTGCAGACTTTTGCACAATCCGTTATAAATTCCCTGTGCAATCTCCCTCTGGTTCTTTTGTTTTTTGAGATATCTCATATCTGACCGGTTGGTCATATATCCCACCTCGACAATGGTAACCGGCACATCCGCATGATGCATCAGATACAGCTGATCTCTCCGTATCACCTTACGACGCTGCCTGCCGGTCGTTTCGCAAACCTCATCAAGAATATCCTTTGCAAGCTGCCTGCTGGACAGATTTCCTGCTGTGGTTTTCTTTCTGCCGGAATATAATGTTTCCACTCCCTTTGCCGTCGTGTCATAAGCATCCGAGGCATTACAGTGAACACTGATCAATACATCTGCTCCGGCATCCTTCGCCAGCCTGACCCTGTCCCTTTTGGAAATATCCCTGTCGTCCAGTCTGGTATAGTATGCCTTGATATCAGTGCCATCCAGAATCTGTTTCAGACATCCCACAATTTTAAGTGCCGAGTCCTTTTCCCGATACTTCCAGTCCACCGAACCCGTTCCTTCGTCATCTCCTCCGTGTCCGGCATCAATAACCACAACGTGGGAATATACCTCTTTCGGACGACGAAGTACAATATAGCAGACATCCTCCGACTCCAAAAGCTCCGGCTCATAGATCCGGTTCATACAAAAAGTGAATCGTGCCGTCTTATGTGTCTGGGATACCTTCTGCTTTTTGATCACTTCTTCCTTTCGGAAGTTTCCGTCTCCACCATGATATTTTATCGAAGTCCTTCCATATCCCCTGACGGAGGCTCCTTTCATAGTCAATGTCATGGTCCGTTCCACATAATCATTATCCAGCCGCACAGAGATGGCCTGTCCTGTTACTGTTTTGCTGATCTCTATATAATGTTCTCCCAGCCGGCTGAGTTCATCCTGCTTCATAACATGTGCTTCCACATGCTCAATATTGGACAACTTCTGTGTCTGTGCCGTCTGCCCGCTGCCGTTCTCCTTTTGCCAGAAACTCTTCTGTGACGAAAGATTTCCGGCAATCGTAATCAACAGGACAAACACCAGCAGACCCGCACTGCGAAACGCAAGTCTGCGCCATTCCCACATCTCCATCTATATTAATTCCTCTCTTGAATTTTAAGAACCGGCAAAAGATTCCCTTTTGCCTTTGAAGATATTGTACCATAGATTACATTAAACCACAAATTACAACACTTTTCTTTGTCTTTTTAGTTGAAAGAGATTCCCTCACCCTGTATAATAAAATAGTTATGTTTTGCAGTTTTCACTGCAGTATTACGGATCATTTTATAACAGGAGAGAAAATTATGACAAAGACTATGAATTTACAGGGTGTCTGGGATTTCCAGCTTGACACAGGCTGTACCGGCATTGACAAAGCATTTTATACAAAAAATTTCGATGATACGATTTCTCTGCCGGGTACCACCTCTATGGCGCAGAAGGGAACATTTTCTGACAAAATGGAAACAGGAACTCTGACAGATCCTTATCTGTATGAGGGATATGCATGGTACTCCAAGGAGATTCATCTGGAACCGGAGGATATGGGCAGGGAGATCCTGCTCTATCTGGAGCGTACCCGCGTAACTATGGTATGGGTCAACGATATACAGATCGGTACTTATGACAGTCTGAATACACCACATATTTACAACCTTACAAAGGCCGTGACCGGACAGGACTTCCGTCTGACCATACTGGTTGCCAATCTTCAGAAGCCGGAGGAGGGGGAAGCCGATCCACTGGCTTATCCCACAAAGGGCGGTCATCTGACCTCCCCGGATACACAGACAAACTGGAACGGTATTATTGGTGAGATTTCTCTTCGCATTCACGAAGCCTGCTATATCTCCCATATCAAGACACTTCCGGATACAAAAACCGGTACTGTGACACTGGAAATGACTACCGTAAACGCTTTCGGTTCGGATGCTTTCCACACCATTGAGATCCATTCACAACTTCGCGACCGTGACGGACTCAAAGATCAGATTACCCCTGTCCAGTCCTTTGAAATTCCATTTCCGGCAGGAGAAGCAGTATATTCTGTGACATATGATCTGGGAGAGCATCCGGTACTCTGGAGTGAATATACCCCGGTCATTTATGAACTGACCGTCTCCTTCGCAGACAGCACCGAAACTGTCACCACCACTTTCGGACTCCGTGATTTTACTACCGAGGGACATGATTTTCTGATCAACGGCCGCAAGACATTTCTGCGAGGCAAGCATGACGGTCTGATCTTCCCACTGACCGGTGCCGTTCCTGCTACAGTTGGAGAATGGATCAAGGTATTGTCCATCTCCAAAAGCTATGGCATCAACCATTACCGTTTCCATACCTGCTGTCCTCCGGATGCCGCATTTACTGCTGCTGATCTGGTGGGTATCTATATGGAGCCACAGCTTCCGTTCTGGGGTACGATGACAGCTCCGGGAGAGGAAGGCCACAATGAAACCGAACAGTCCTATCTCATTGAAGAAGGCTACCGTATGATGAAATATTTCGGAAACCACGCCTCCTATTGTATGATGTCTCTGGGCAATGAGCTCTGGGGCAGCAAGGAACGGATCTCAGAGATCCTCGCCGCATACAAGGCTGTGGATACCCGTCACTTATATACACAGGGCTCTAACAATTTCCAGCACACACCGGTCATTCTGCCGGAAGAGGACTTCTTCGTTGGCGTGCGCCTGAGCAAGAACCGTCTGTTCCGTGGCTCCTATGGTATGTGCGACGCTCCACTGGGACATATTCAGTCTGCCGAGCCTGCGACCCGCAAAAACTATGACGAAGCGATCCTGCCATCCAAGGCTGCCGCTGACAGCGGAGATGAGGCTGCAGAGATTGAAATCCAGTACGGCACCGGTGTCAAGAAGGTAAAAGCTGCCGAGAATACCGAGGTGCTGATGCCGGAGATTCCTGTGGTATCTCATGAAATCGGTCAGTACTGTGTATTTCCGAATTTCCACGAGATTGATAAATATACCGGTGTATTAAAAGCCCGGAACTTTGAGGTATTCCGGGATCGTCTGGAAGAAAAGGGCATGCTTGATCAGGCAGATGACTTTTTCTACAACAGTGGTAAGCTTGCCGTTCAGTGCTACAAAGAAGAGCTGGAGGCTGCTGCCCGCACAAAAAATCTTGCCGGTTATCAGATTCTGGATATTCAGGATTTCTCCGGACAGGGAACTGCTCTCGTGGGTATTCTGGACGCTTTTATGGACAGCAAGGGACTTGTGACCACAAAGGAATGGGCAGGCTATTGCTCTGACGCGATCCTGATGGCAGAATTTGACAGCTATGTTCTGACGGCAGGCTCTGTATTTGAGTTCTCCACTGCATTCCGTTATTACCGTCCGGAGAGCCTCGCAGGAAAGTCTGTCACGTACCGCTTCACCCTGCAGGATGGCACAAAGGCAGCCGAGGGAACAATCCCTCTGCCGTCTGACATTCTCGGACTGGTGGAGCTGGAGGATATCTCCATTCCGGTTCCTGCCATCAATGATGCCACAACAGCGGTACTTTCTCTCTTCATTGAGGGAACCGGCATTTCCAACGAATATGAGCTGTATCTCTATCCTGCCGACAATGATCATCTGGATCTTGCCAAAGTGGCATCGGTGGGCGAAGGTGCTGAGAAAACATATATTACAAATGACTTTGACCAGGCAGAAGCAATGCTTACCGAAGGCAAACGTGTCCTTTATCTGCCAAAGGAGACAGCCGAGAGCCTCAAGGGCTTCTACTGTACGGAGTTCTGGTGCTATCCAATGTTCCGCGATATCTGTGAGTGGATGAAAAAGCCGGTAGCCGTAGGTACCATGGGCCTGCTGATCCAGAATGAGCATCCGGCATTAAAGCAGTTTCCTTCCCACACCTACGCAACACCACAGTGGTATCAGCTGGTATCCCACTGTGACTGTGCAATCCTGGATGACACGACAGACAAAAGCTACCGCCCGATCGTACAGATGATGGATAACTTCGATCGTAACCATAAGCTTGGTATCCTCTTTGAGGGACAGGTTGGAACAGGCTCCTTGATGGTCTGCACAATCCGTCTCAGCGAGCTTGTCAACCTTACAGAACCAACCAGAGATGATGCCATTACTGCCACAGGCGAGATCATCAGTCACCGCGATGTCACACATCTTCCGGAGGTAGATCAGTTTATCAAGTCTCTGATCTCTTATGTAAGCTCGGATGCATTCCGGCCGGAGCAGACACTGGATATGAAGAAGCTGCGGAAAACATTTGTAGGGGAATGATGGAAAAGTAAACAGAATAAACGAGAGATAGGCTGCGACATTTTGCCGTAGCCTATTTTGATACTGCTCTTTTCATATTTCTTTAATATCAATATTTTTTTTTAATTTTTCCAGAAAAACTTCGCTCAAACATCGCTTATTTTTTTGAGCGGAGTTTTCATTTTCTACGACATTTTGTATGACATTTTCTATGACATTTCTCCATACTAAGTGTTACCCGATTCAGATTTGTATCCCCGATCATGTCCTGATCTACTGCTTACATTTTATACATTTTGAGGGAATTCCCTTTTGTGGTAACCATTTGCGATACTCTTTCAATTTCTTTAATGGTACATTTATAGTGGCATTTTTGTGAATACCATAAAACGCTTTTTTCCCCACTCTTTTTTCACTTAATAAAGTAGTTTTCATTGTTATCTTTTTCAATTGCTTACAGTTATAAAAGGCTTTTTTCCCAATTTTAGAAATATTTTTTCCAATTACCACAGATTTCAATTTTTTGTAATTACAAAATGCCTTGCCAGAAATTTTGGTTACTTTATATACTTTTCCATTCAATGTTATTTGATCTGGTATGATTGCACTTGTCATACTTTTCTTTTTTCCTACAGATTCAAATGATACACTTTTCCCTGTATTCAACACTTTATAACTATTTCCTGTTGTCTGGTCATATAATATTGTTCCTGTTTCTGGCATTTTGGATTCCTTATCCGCCTTGATTACAGGATTCTGAGATGGATGCACTGTTGCATCCGGATTAATCGGTTTCTCTGTTGGTCGTATCGTTGTCTCCGGACTTTTAACCGGTTTCTCTGTCGGACTCACCGTTATCTCCGGACTTTTAACCGGTTTCTCTGTCGGACTCACTGTTGTCTCCGGACTCTTGACCGGTTTCTCTGTTGGACGTACCGTTGTCTCCGGACTTTTGACCGGTTTCTCTGTCGGGCGTACCGTTGTCTCCGGACTTTTAACCGGCTTCTCTGTTGGACGCACCGTTGTCTCCGGACTCCGCACAGGTAATATTGTTGAGATTGGACTAACAGCCGGTGTTATCCCTCCCCCTGTTGGAATCGCTGATGCCGGAGATTCACTCTGTAATGGCGAAGAGGTCACAGGAATTTCTGTCTCCTGTTTATTCCAATTATCGTCAAGTAATAAAATCTGATCACCTACAATATACGGATCTTTTCCCCACGAATACCCTTTAACAACATCTATCAACTCCATTTTTGAAATGTCCCAAAGTACATACATAGTCACATCATCTTTTGTATAATATAATTGCCGAATTTCTCCATCTAAACGCAGAGTATCATTTGGTCTAACATTTTCGGCAACAAGATTTAAATCTGAATCATACACGTTAAATAATCTATAATTTATTCCTACATCAATAACCAGATATTCTTTCATAACCATAAAATAGGATGAAAGATTTTCCAATAAAACTTCCCCTTTCAAATTTTCGATCCAGCATTTACTGTTATTTGAAGCGATCCAGCAATACTTATTACCATTTATTTGAAAAGAATAATATTCGGAAATATTTTGATATTTCTCCGGTAATTGTTCAATCCAGTTACCTGTATTATCCACTTTATCAATCACATAATATAGATCTGACGATCCACTATTAGAAAAGGTAATAAAAATGTACCTTCCTGTTTCCATAGAATTTTTCATCTCATAATTTACATCTGTAACAGCTTTATAAATATTATCTTTATAATATACCTTCCATTCTTTTTCCTGATTTACCGTCCATGACGCAGACACATTTCCCTTTGTATAAAGAGATACTTTTCCATTATATTTATCACTTATCCCCACATCTGCATAGTCACAGCAAGAGATATTAGTCCCAGACAATATATAGCATTTTTTCAACTCATCATCAAAAATATATTTCTCCTCTGCATTATAAGCAGCAGAAACAACTGTAGAACGCTTTATAATTTCCCAATCAATATTAATACCGTCATATACATATTCTTGTTGAATATTATTATATCTGTCCTTTCCTATTTGCTTTTTCTTGTGATAATATAATGTTTTCTCCCCATTTTTCACGAAAGAACCGCAACTATCATCAAATGTTAATTCATTAGCCACATCATGTACTTTGCCTGAATACTGTAATAAACCACTTGATGTTCCTACAATCATACTACTCCATTTTTCCATATTCTCTGTCGGATCATCCTTTAAACAGATACTTCCCTGTTCCAAAGCAACACTAGAAGAATCTTTTACCAACAGCTCTTTTGTGTCTTCATTATAATATCCTATATTAGATGTTTGTCCCGGAACTATAGCTTGAGCAGGTTTTCCATATACAGGAAGTCCTCCTTCTACACAATGACCATTTACGTCATATTGATATCGATATGTCACTTTGTCTGTTTCTCCGTTTTTTTCCACCTCTGCCGTAAAAGAAATCATATAATCTCGAACTATTCTATAATCATTATCAAGATTCTTTTCAACGACTACATCCGGTTCCTTGTCCCATGCAATAAATTTATATCCATACTGCGTACAACGGTCATTCAATTTCTGAATAAGCTTTTCTTTTTCCTGATCAATCCATATACCGCAGCTTTTTTCATATACTTTCTGTGCAATCTTCTCTCTTCGTTTTTGCTGTAACGATGTAACCTCCTCTTTAGATAACTCCTTTGTCTGTGTCAAGTTTCCTTCTTTGTCATAAAACAATAACTTATAATTAGATGTATTATTCTTTAACTTACAGATACAGTCGGTATCATAAATTTCATCACTAAACAAATTTTCATTTGAAGAAACGCAAGAAATATTCCCACTGCTAAACCACAGTTCTCCATCTACATATACCTGTGTATCTGAAATTTCTGTTTTATCTGCCAATAAGATTTCTTTCGGATCTATTGTCTGTATTTTATAGCCGTATTCCGGCTGATACTGAGTCACTGTTTCTCCATTTATCTTTCCTGTAGGCCATAATGTATTATTATACGGCATACTGCTCAATTTCTGTAATTCATTATTATCCAGATGTACCGTATCCCATTCATCTTCCAATACCGTCTTTCCTGTAGAATCCTTCACACCAAACTTTTCATTTCCATCCGAATCATGATTCATATAAATATAACGAAATTCTTTCTCACTGCTATATAATGAACAAATAGCAGTGACATCATCATATTGCGGCTTTACAATAATATTCCCCTCTAAGTCTCTAAAACCATACTTCACTCCTTCTGCAGTAAGACATCCAACTTTACATATAATGTTTTCATCCCCCCATTGATCCGTATTTACATTGTTAATATATGTAAACTGTGGTTTCATGACTTCATTCCCTTCATCATCAACTAAGCCATAATACCATACCCCCTGAACAGCTTTGGCAACCATGTATAAATAGTGATTCTTGTATATCACCTTATCCTGCAGATAACTATTATTTTCCTTCAAAATAGATATCGCATTATAATCTGTATTTTTTTCATTCAAATTCTCATCAATTAATACAAGCTTTTCATCTTTTTTTGCCACAAAAAAACCTTTCTGGCTTCCATAGCACTGTAACCAGGTCATTGTTCCCATTGCATTTTTTAATGGAGCACCTCCCGCATATTCGATACTATCTATATCTAATGTTTTTATATAATTGTATTGTCCATCCATGGCTATGATCTTGCCGTTTTTCTTACCAAATATCAGATAAGATCCATCACTTTTTTCATGACTTCCCAGCAATTCATCCACAGGCAATTCAGGATTATATTGAACATTCCATTCTTGATCACCAGAATGATCCTCCTCTGTTGCTTTGCTATTGTTATTTTGCGCCATTGCTGTAATATTTACTGACGCGAATGCCACAACAACACTTAACACAATACTTCCAATCCTTTTCATAATGCATTTTCCCATTACTCTTTCCTCCTTTACCCATTGAAACACTTATATTTTATCGTTTATAGTTATAATATCACACGCATGTATTACACGTCAATATCTACTTTGTATTTACACTTATCATTCTATGTGTAAATACAAAGTATACATATTACGCGTCTATTTATTTAATATAATATAGAGGTGATTATATGCAATTTAAAATAAAAAAGACAGAATATGTAAATAAAACATTCCGCATAACCAAAGATTTAAACGAACGTCTATCACAGATAGCTCAAAAAGAAGATATCTCTATGAATGAACTTGTAGTTCAATGTTGCGAATTTGCTTTATCTAACTTAAGTGATAATAAAGAAAATATATGACAGATTATTATCTCATGGGCAATAACTGCGAGTTCTCTTTTAAATCAACAATATATAATTTGTAAGAGAACACCCCTATAATGCCAAATAAGGTGCCCCAAAAATCAAACTTTTGGACGCACCTTATTTTACATTATAAAACCATATCTTTACTCTTTACCTGCAAACGCCTTCCTGCTATACATATAATAGATCACAAACAACACACCTCCGGTAAATATCCATGAAGCCACATACACATTCATCAGCATTCCAAAGGTCGGAACCATCTTAAAGATCGTTACCAGCCAGATCATTCGAAAGACCACCGTTCCCAGAATGGTCACAACAGACGGCTCCAGAGATCTGCCCATGCCTCTCATGGCAGCACTTTCCACCTCGTAAGTTGCGGTCAGTCCCTCCAGGGCACAGACGCGCTTCATTCGGATAATGCCGTAAGCGGCAACTGCCTGGCTTGTGGTATAGATGCTGACAAAGAATCCCTTCCACAAAATAAATACTACACTCAATATCTCCGTAAAACCAATTCCAAACAACATACACAGCCAAAAGATCCTGCGGCACCGCTTGAAATTTCCGGCACCATAATTCTGACTGGTAAAGGTTACTGCCGCCTGGGCAAATGCATTGGCAATATCGTACGTAAAATATTCAAAATTTAACGCCAGAGACGAACCGGCAATGGCATCCTCCCCAAAGGAATTTATGCCACTCTGGATAAACACATTAGAAATAGAAAAAATGGCTCCCTGAATTCCCGCCGGGATGCCAATGATCAGCACCTTTTTTAAATCTGCCCATTTGATCCTCATATCGTGAAAACGAAATTGAAACTCGTCTCTCCTGTGATGAAGACAGTGAATCACGAGAGATGCGCTCAATATATTGGAGATCACCGTAGCGATCGCCACGCCGGATACTCCCAGCCGGAAACAGATCACAAGCACCAGATTCAGGATCACATTGACGATTCCGGATGCCAGAAGATAATACATTGGGCGTCTGGTGTCTCCGAAGCTTCGAAGTACCGCAGAACCAAAATTGTAAATCAGCATAAAGGGAATGCTCAAAAAATAGATCCTGATATACAATAAAGCTTCTGTCATGACGCTTTCCGGTGTGCCGGATGCTTCCAAAACAAGCCGGGCCGTCAACATGCCAAGAAGCATCAGAAATACCCCCAAAGCCACTCCGAAGGTTAAAACTGTATGAAGCATACCCGGAATCCGTTCCCGTTTCTTCTGCCCGATCAGACTGGCTAACACGGCATTTGGTCCCACTGAAAGTCCCACGATCAGATTAACAAATATACCTACCAGTGCCACGCAGCTTCCCACTGCCGCCAATGCCTGGTCTCCCGCAAATCGTCCCACTACGGCAACATCTGCAGAATTAAAAAGCTGCTGTAAAATACTACTAAACGCTAACGGAAGGGAAAACAGAATCAATTTTCCTGCAATCCCTCCGTTTAACATATCCATCTCTTTTTCTTTTGCTGCTGTTTTCATGATCTTTTGCCTCCACATTTCCTAACACTGTATCACAATTTATATCAAATAGAAAGTGTGGATATCATCAAAAATTGTATATTAGACCCATACCAATTTCTTTTTCAGATACTGTGGCATTACAGCTCCCGGATCACATCCTCCCGTACCGGATCCATATGTTCATCAATAAGACCAAAATCCATCTCCTTATAACTCCATGCCGCCCTTCCAATACCATACTTTTCAAAAACAGCATGAATACTCTGATACCATTTCAGAGTGTCTTCCGGAGATGCCAGATTGATCACTCCATATTCCCCACAATATAATGGTACATTTCTCTCCTCAGCAACTGTAATAGCCTCTGCAAACAGCTTTTCAAAGAATTCACTGTCCAGAGCATGGGCAATGTCCTTTGCCGGCTCCAGCATGATCACATTGTCTGGAAGATATTCCTTGGTCTTGTCCATAAACACGGACATGTCATTATCAAAGGACATCCGGTAATCCGCAGGCATGGTATCAACCCAGCCCGCTCCCTGATGAGTAAAGATCAGAGGCTCATAGCAATGAAAATTATAAACAATATTCTCATCTGCCGGCATCGGAAGATCCTTTACTGCAGTAACACTGTTATTCCAGTAGCCACCAATCATAATCTTTGTTTTCGGAGCAATAACACGGATCCTGCGGATACATTCTGCTGAAATCTGCTTCCATGCATCCATAGTCTTCTCGTCCGTCACTTCATTAAGAAGCTCAAAGGCAACCTGATCTCCATATCCGGCAAATCTCCGGGCAATCTCCTCCCACAGGGTATAGAAATACTCCTGATAACTTTCCTCCGCAAAAAAACCATGCTCCTGCTCATTTTTATCAAAGGAATAACCTGCGGTTTTATGAAGATCCAAAATGACATTCAGTCCATATTTCCGGCACCACTCCACAGCACTCTTCACATAACCAAAACCATCCTCCTTAAATGCTCCGTTTTCCTCCCGCAGGACATTGTAATCCATTGGCAGACGAAGATGGTCCAACCCCCAGGTACTAAGACGTCTGATGTCTTCCTCCTCAATAAAATGCTCCAGCCTTTCCTTGCTGTAATCACACTGGGATAACCAGCCGCCAAGATTGACACCCTTTTCATATCCGATCCATTTTCTCATCGTGATCACCTTTCCTTTCTTTTTCTTGCATTTATATAAGCATTGTCTGTTTTCTTTTTACAACTTCATCATAGTATTATTTAGCCGGATATGATACAATGAAACAGATAAATATATCATAATACCGATATAATATGATATCAGGGTCAAAAGCAGATAGTAATATATGTTTACATCCAAATTACTATCTGCCGGCTTAACCATGGCATCATAAAATTACTTTCCACAGAAAGGAACTTTCATACCCATGAATGTTAATAAGGAACTCCGTAATCTCCTCGCCAAGCAGCAGGAGGAAGAATATTTTCATATCTCCCTAGAAGAGGAATTTGCCTTCTACCGGGATATTGCCTCCGGCAATCCGGACATTTTGCAGGGAGATATCGCCAATCAGAACTGGGAACATATGGGAACATTATCTGCAAATCCTCTGCAGAATATGAAGTATCATCATGTCATTCTGATCGCTATGATCACCCGTTTTTGCATTGAAGGGGGACTGGAACCGGAGCAGTCCTTTACCCTCAGTGACCTCTTGATCCGAAAGGTGGATCAGTGTACCAGTCAGGAGGAGCTCGCCGGGATCAAGGTGAAGGCTGTCACTGCTTTTACCAACGCCATGCATGAGCTTCGTCAAGGGAAAGCCCTTTCCTATCATGTCCGGCATGGCATTGATTACATTGTCAAACATATGTCCCACCCTCTTTCCAGCCGGGAAGTTGCAGCAGCACTGGGACTTCACCCGGAATATTTATCGAAGCTTTTCAAAAAAGAAACAGGATATACCCTGCAACAGTATATCCTGCATAAAAAATGTGAAACCTCCTGCTATATGTTGAAAAACAGCACCATTAGCTGTACCGATATCAGTTCCTTTCTGGGCTTTGCCTCCTGCAGCCATTATATCCGCTGCTTCCACCGGGAATATGGTGTCACACCGGGGCAATACCGGCGAAACGAGGATCTCACTGACTATTCCAGGCATTGAAATTCCATCTGGAATACGATATCTTAAAATTATGCAAATCGAAGTTGCGAAGCAACTTCTAATATGAACCCTTTAGGGTTCATTATACACCGCATATGCGCTGTTATACATACGGCGAAGATTTTCCTTGCTGTTGTACTGCTCCCCGATACAAAACTCCTTGGACCATGTCATATAATATGCCCATGGTGTATGGGACTCTGCCAGCATATCCACATCCGGCATATAACCCACCTCAGCCAGAGCCGCCACCTTATTGGTACTGGTCGCCCGGATCAGCTCCTCGTATTCCTTCGCATAGTCTGTGGGCGCATATTCCGGCAGGTAAATATCTACAGAAACAATATCCACAAACGCATCCCCCGGATATCCCTCCGGCAGTCTGCAGTTCCATATCCAGAGCAGATTGTCCAGATGACATTCATTCACATAATAATCATACATCAACAGATACAGATTCCTGGCAACCTCCGGTCCCTTAGACCCCCACCAGAACCAGGTTCCGTCTGACTCATGAAACGGTCTCCAGAGAATTGGGATTCCTGCCTCTTTAAACTCCTCAAGATAACCGGCGATCACCTTCATATCGTGATAAAACGCCTCCCGCTCCGGTGTCCCTTCGACCAGTACCTTTGCCGGATCAAAATCAGTATGCTCCGCATAAAAGCTTTTGTCCCTGCCTCCTAAAGGAGAAAACCAGTGAAAGGAAAATGTTACGATCCCATCGGATTCCTTTGCCCATTTCATGGCTGTTTTTAATGTGTCTCTGTTTTCGTACACCTCGGTAAGACATGCCTCTCCGGCATCTGCCTCATTGATATTGGGAGAATATGCCAGAAGCTCAAAACCTCTCAGCTTCGGCTGCTTTCCGGTAATCTCCCGGATATATGTAATCTCCTCCATAGGATTTGTCTGGGTATGCTGTCCCGTAATAATCCCATGTCCTGCTGTCTGTTCCAGATAATTTAAAAGAGCTGCTGCCTCCGGAGAGGCATTTTGATTCACCGGTTTCTGCATTTTGAGATGCCTCCTGTTTTCATTACTGATTCTGCATTCCTGCTCTGTCCAATTTCACAGACACTTTGTACACATAAAGTTTTGTTATATGATGTCCGTATTTCCGGACACATCATCCTTTAAGATAAATTTGTGGATCACCTTTGCCACACCATCCTCATCATTGGAGGCTGTCACATAATCTGCTGCATCCTTTACCACCGGCTGGGCATTCTCCATAGCCACTCCAAGACCGGCATATTTGATCATAGACAGATCATTAAAACCATCTCCGCAGGCGATCATATCTTTCCTTTTATTTCCTGTCATTTTACAGAAACGTTCCAGAGAAGCCGCCTTGTCAATGCCCTTTGGGGTGATCTCCACAAAAAACGGCTCACTTCGGCTGATACAGAGCTTGTCCCCAAACTTTTCGGCATAGATCTTCTCTGCTTCCGCTGCCATCTCCGGCTCGGCTGTTCCCAGACATTTATTCAATGGAAAATCCACATAATCCTCTACCTTTTCCATCTGTTTCACCGGCAGATGATTGATATTCTTCTCCACATCAATATACTCATCATAATGCATTCCGGTGATGATATTGTTATCCTCATCATAGGAAAGCAGACCTATATCCAGCTTTCTTGCCAGAGAGAACAGTTCCGGCACAAGCTCCGGCGGCAGTGTTTTCTGGTAGATCACCTCATCACTGCTGCAGTCCGTAATCTTTCCACCATTAAAGGATAAAATATATCCTCCATGCTCCTTTAATTTTAACTCCTTTGCTAAAGGCGTGATCCCTGCTGTGGGACGCCCGGATGCAAGGACCACGGTATGTCCCTTCTCCTGCATCTCCATCAGTGCCGCCTTTGTCTCCGGCGTGATCTTCTTTTCTGAATTGGTCAATGTGCCATCTAAATCCAGCACCAATACTTTTTTATCCATTTCTATTCACGGTTCCTTTCTCACCCTACGCAAACTGGCTGTTATACAAGTTTGCATAGAATCCGTTCTGTGCAAGCAGGCTTTCATGGCTGCCCTGCTCAATAATGTTACCATCCTTCATCACCAGAATAATATCGGCATTTTTGATCGTTGACAAACGATGTGCCACAATAAAACTCGTTCTTCCCTTCATAAGCTTTTCGAATGCTCTCTGGATCCGTATCTCCGTACGGGTATCAATCGAAGAGGTTGCCTCATCCAGTATCAGCATCGGAGGCTGGCAAAGCATAACTCTTGTAATACATAATAACTGCTTCTGTCCCTGGGAAAGATTATCTCCATCCTCACGAACCACCGTATCGTAGCCCTGTGGCAGACGTTTAATAAAGCTGTGGGCATGAGTTGCCTTTGCTGCTGCAATGATCTCCTCCTCGGTCGCATCCGGTTTTCCCATGATAATGTTATCCCGGATCGTCCCATCCTTAAGCCATGTCTCCTGAAGCACCATACCGATATTGCTTCGCAGGCTGGCTCTTGTCATATTGCGGATGTCGGTGCCGTCCACTGCGATCACACCCTTATTCACATCATAGAAACGCATCAGCAGATTGATCACCGTAGTTTTACCACATCCGGTTGGTCCGACGATCGCCACACGCTGTCCCGGCTTTACGGTAAGGTTAAAATCCCGGATCAGCTTCTGTTCCGGCACATAGGAGAAGGAAACATTTTTCAATTCCACCGCCCCCTTCACCTGTGTCAGTTCGATCGCATCCGGCTTGTCCGGCTCCTGCGGCTCTGCCTCCATCAGTTCAAACACTCTGGCAGCACAGGCGATCGCATTCTGCAGCTCGGTAATGACACCGGAGATCTCATTAAACGGCTTGGTATACTGGTTTGCATAGCTTAAGAAGCTGGTGAGTCGTCCCACAGACAGCATTCCGTGAATGGCAAAAAATGCACCCACAATACCGACTCCCGCATACACCAGATTGTTGACAAAACGTGTGGCCGGGTTGGTAATAGATGAAAAGAAGGTGGCTCTCAGAGAATACTTCTCCAGTCTGCCGTTGATCTCATCAAACTGCTCCAGAGAGCGTTTCTCGTGACCATATGCCTGTACCACTCTCTGATTGCCGATCATCTCGTCGATCAAAGCCGTCTGGGCTCCTCTCTCCTTTGACTGCATTTGAAACATGGTGTAAGACTTTTTGGCAATAAAGCCTGCCACAAAAAAAGACAACGGAGTCACCAGAATCACCACAAGCGTGATCCATACATTGATCTGCAACATAAACACCAGAGTCCCAACAATCGTCATCACACCGGTAAATGCCTGGGTAAATCCCATCAGAAGACCATCGGCAAACTGGTCCACATCTGCGATCACACGGCTTACAATATCACCTGCCGCATGGCCATCCAGATACTTCAGAGGCACGATCTGAATCCGGTCCATGGCATCTTTCCGGATATCCTGAACCACATGATAAGTAATATAGTTATTGCAGATATTCATGATCCATTGTGCCACACCTGTAATTGCCAGCACGATCAGCATCGTTTTCACGATCGGCTTTAAGCCGGCAAAATCAACCTTTCCCTTCTCTACCATAAGATCCACGGCATTACCTGTAAGGATTGGAAGATAAAGTGTTGTGATCACCGTCACCGCTGCAAAGATCAGCGACATCACTACACGAACCCGATACTTTTTAATATATTTCATTACTTTTTTCAGAGTCTTCTTCTGGTCATCTCTGGTCATTTTTTCTTTTCCTGCCACCTTTTATCTCACCTCTTCCTTCTGCGTCTTTGTTTCCCCCGGTTTCTTAAACTGGGAATCATAAATTTCCTTATATACACTGCAGTTTTCGAGCAGTTCTTCGTGGGTTCCCATCCCCACAAGCTGTCCGTCATCCAGTACCAGAATTTTATCCGCTTGCTGGATAGAAGAGGTTCTCTGCGATACGATAAATATCGTTGATGTATTTTTCAATGTACCAAGGGCTTTTCGAAGCTTTGCATCTGTTGCAAAGTCAAGTGCCGAAGCACTGTCGTCCAGGATCAGAATGGAAGGCTTTCGCACCAGCGCTCTGGCAATGGTAAATCTCTGTCTCTGTCCTCCGGAAAGGTTTCTCCCCCCCTGTTCGATCTCGTAATCCAGTCCCTCCGGCTTACCGGCAACCACTTCAGATGCCTGTGCGAGCTCCAATGCCTCATTGATCTGTTTATCGTCTGCATCCGGATTACCCCAGTGGATATTTTCACGGATGGAGCCATGGAACAGCACCGCCTTCTGCATTACGATACCAATATTCTGCCGCAGTTCTTCCAGTCTGTACGATTTTACGTCCTGTCCGTTAATTCGTACACTTCCCTCTGTGGCATCATAAAATCTCGGAATCATATGCACCAGAGAAGTCTTTCCGGAACCGGTACCACCAATAATACCGATGGTCTGACCCGGCTCTGCCGTAAAAGTGATATCCTCCAGAGACGCTTCTCCCGCACCTTTATATGCCAATGCCACATGGTCAAACTCCACAAGTGCCGGTTTCTTGTCCTGACCCGACTCAAAGGATACATTCCCGTCCTCCAGACTGCTGTTTACCTCCAGCAATGACTGGATACGATTGCCGCATGCCACACATTTTGTAGTCATGATGATAGTATTGGCAAGCTTGACTAACTCCACCAGAATCTGTGACATGTAATTGATCAGCGCCACGATCTGTCCCTGTGTCAGAGTTCCCATATTGATACGGACCGCTCCGGTCCAGATCAGTGCCACCAAAGCTCCGTTGATCATAATATAAGTGACCGGATTCATCAGTGCGGAAATACGTCCCACAAAAAGCTGCATTCTGGTGAGCAGATCATTTTCCTGACGAAAGCTTTCTCTCTCTGCCTGCTCCTTGTTAAATGCGCGGATCACACGTACACCGCTCAGATTCTGTCTTGTCACCCCCAGCAGAAGGTCCAGATGCCCCTGTACCTTCTGATACATAGGCATAGTCATAAGCATAATGCCAAACACGACAATGGCAAGCAGCGGAATGACTACCGCAAAGATAAGTGCCGCCTTTACATCAATGGTAAATGCCATGATCGCCGCACCAAATACAATAAACGGGGATCGTAGGAAAAGACGAAGTGCCAGGTTGGTTCCTGACTGAACCTGATTGATATCACTTGTCATTCTCGTGATCATCATGGAGGTTCCCGCCTCGTCCATCTCGGTAAAAGACAACGACTCAATATGCTCAAACACCGCATGACGAAGCTTTGTCGCAAAGCCTACCGCCGCCTTTGCCGCAAAATACTGTGCCGTGATGGAGCAGGTCAGACCGATCGCCGCCAGCACCAGCAAAAGACCACCCATCTTCCAGATATATGGCACATTGTTTTGGGAAATACCTCTGTCGATCAGCCATGCCATAACCATGGGAACGGTGAGATCAAAGCATGCCTCCAGCAATTTAAACAAAGGGCCCAGGATACATTCCTTCTGATACTCCGTAATATACTTCAATAGTTTTTTCATCAGATGCCTCCTAAAAGTAATATGCCCAAAAGACACAACTTTTATTGTATCGTGTATCTGACGTTTGGTCAATATGCCATCCGTTCTTTATCCATACCAAAAAAGACATTAGTGATCCATTTAGACAAAAAGATAGAAAAGAAGATAATCGCCAGAAGCTCCCACAATAATTTTTTTATCAGCAGGCTTTCCCAGGTCAGCTCAATATTATTTTTATGAATCCGGCGCAACATAGAAAAGGCACTCTGCTGTGTGTTCCAGTTACTCTTCCAACCGGAAAAATCAGACCATTGCCCCGGTAAAAGCTCCTGAAACATCCTTGTTCCATGGGCCAGATCAAACCGCAGCCACGTTCCTGCCAGTCCCCTCTGATCCAAAAATGCCTGTGCTCTGATCCGGGTCAGAACCTGCGGCCGGTGAGAAAATGTGATCCTGTTTAGATGCATTTTGGACATCCTTTCCCCTGCTTCCACCACAAAGGCATCGGAAATATTGGGGATCACACCTCGCACCAGCCAGCACTGTCCCCCCTGCTCTACCTTCTCTCCTGCAATATCAGTACCTCCAAAAAGCTGCTCTGCCGTTTTCTTTCCCAGCAGACATCCCCGGTTATCGGACGGAGAAAGAATTGCCGCTCCCGGCAGTACCCACTCAGAGGAACCACAAAGCACAAGCATTTCTGCCTCTGTTTCCCGGCCGGTTTCCGTCTGGGATAAAGTAATATGCTCCTTTGCTCCCCAGATCGTCACACATTTTTGCTTCCCCGCCAGTGTCTTTTGGGCCTCCGCTGCCGTTACCGGCTGTGACAGATCCGCTGTCAGATAATGCTCCGTGCTGTCCGCTTCCGTTCCTGCTTTCAGACTCCATATGCCAGACAAAACTGCTGCCGCCAGACAGGCCGCCATCCACAGGAAACCACCCCGGCGCATCATCCCTCCTGCAGGCGGACTCTGTCCCCTGCACGAATGATCCGGGTAGCTTCTGTGATCACCTGATCCTCCTGGGACAGATTATCTTCACTGATTGCCGCAAAGCTTCCGTTTCTTTTTAAAACAGTCACATCCACTCTGGATACTGTTTTTTGTTTTCCAAGCACCGTTTTCACCGAACGGATCACATAGACATAGTTTTTTCCCTGCTCTGTATGAAGTGCTGTCAACGGGATCGTCACATCATAGGGACCTGACTCCTTTCGTACCGTCATTTCCGCTACCTGACCGATTCTGCACTTTCCCTGAGGAACCTGCACAGTCACCTTTCTTTTTTCCGTGCCATCAGATTGTAGCTGTTCCTCTATGGACGATATTGTTAGTCCCCTTATTTTTTTCTCTGCTGTCTTTAATGTCACTTCATCCCCCACAGAAAGCTTCTTTGCTTCTCTCTTTTCCATCAATGATGTAAACTGAAGCTTTTCCCCGTTTCCCGCATACCGAAGCACAGCGGATTCATTTGTCACATCTCCCGACTTCACATGAACTGCCGTAACCACGCCATCCTGATCTGCCCGGACCGCTCCCCCTGCTCCGGCAAGCTCCTGTAGCTGACGCAGCATTTTCTGTTTCTCTCTGATCTGGAGATCATTCTGCTCTTTGGTATAATTGATTTCCGTTTTTATTTCCCTTTCTGCTTCTGTTCCCTTTTCCGGATGACACTCTGCCAGCTTATTCCTTGCTTTCTTTAAAGAAGCTTTCGCCTTCTTTACCTTCCGGCGGTTCTCTGACACGGTACGGCGGTAATCATCTCTGGCACGTTTTAATGTCTCCTTTTGATCTGCCCGCTTTTGCTGCAGCGTCTGCTCCTGTGTCTGAAGCTGTAGCTGAAGCGAAGCAATCTCATCCTCCAATGCACTGATATCATCCTCTGTATTTTCCCCTTCACTGCCCTTTTGCTTCTGCTCCTTTAACCGGTCCAGCTTCTTCTGCTTCTGGGCAAGCTCCAGTCTGCCCGCCGCCAGTGTTCCATCAACCTCCACCGGTTTTGCGGCATCCTCCACAGCTCTTGCCGCCTGCAGTTTCTCTGTCTGTGCAGTTTCCTTTGCATTGTCATACTCCGTGGAAGCAGTCTCCACCGCTGCTGTAAGCTCCTGTTTCTTCTGCTGATACTGCTCTCTGTTCTGTTTTTTCTGGGACTTTATTGTCTCTCTTTTTTCCTGTCTGTTCCGGCGAATGGTATCCTGTGCCTCCTCACTCTGCAGCTCTAAGCCCCGGATCTCTTTCTGCAGAGTCTGTATCTTTTCCTCCAGACTCTTTGCCTGCACTTTTGCCAGCACATCCCCCTTGCGAAGCTTCTGCCCCTTTTGTACATATACCTTTTCCAACACAAGACCGGCCAGAGTCCAGAACCCGTTTTCTGTTTGCTGCTCCATAGTTCCCTCCCCTGTCACGATCGTCTCCAGACTCCGGGTACCCGGATGGATCGCCGCTACCTGTGCTACAGTCATAGAGGCTGCCCCTCTGGAGATTACAGTCATTGCAAACATAAACACCATAAAACCAGCCAATATTTTTGCACATTTATTCTTTGTAAGCTTTGATAACATATTCTCACTCCTTTACCGCAGCCTCTGTAATTCCCTGCTCCATATACCTCTGCCCCATGCCAAAGATCAGCAATGCCGGGATCATTGTCACAAAACAGCTGCAAAGGGTAAACCCCAAGTGGTCCTTCTGCAGCTGCGGCAGATATAAAGACAACGGCTGCAGCTTTTTCTCCTTCAGAAATACCATAGGCTGCTCGATCATACTAAAGCATTCCAGACATTGCAGCACCAGTGCTGACAAAATTCCGGAGGTTCCCATGGGAATCCCGATCTTTATGAATATTTTCCATTCTCCCGCCCCATCAATCCGTGCCGCCTCCAGCATTTCCTCCGGAATACTGCAAAAGAAACGATACATCAAAAACACCGGAAAGGTGGAAAATGCTCCCGGCAGGATCACAGCCCAAAGAGTATCCAGCAGATGAAAGCGGTCCAGCACCAGATATTCTGACAGCATTGTCACCTGAAAGGGCAGAAGCATCAGCAAAATATAAAGCAGATAAACAGCCCTTTTGCCCGGAAAGGAATATCTTGCCAGCCCCCAGGCACCGGGAATCCCAACAATGATCTGTCCTGCCAGCACTCCCACTGTGATCTTCATGGTATTCCAGAACATCTGAAAATACTCCGGTGAATCCAGACAAAGCTGTACATAATGGCGCAGTGTGGGATAAAGCGGAAGCCAGTGCCATGCCGCATATCCATCACTGTCGGAAAACGCCGGAGCCAGTAATTCTGCTAATTCCTGATCTCCCATCAGGCTTCCCCCCAGCAGAAAAAACACCGGTGCCACCGTGATCAGCCCTGCCACGGCAAGCAACAGAAATTTCCCCATGGTTACTACTTTTTTCATTCTCTCATTCCTTTCTCAACCCGCAAACTTTGAATCGTAAGACTTTTCCCAGCTTCTCTGTAACAGCATCGTCAATGCTCCTGCGACTACCACAAGGATTCCGGCACCTGCCGCCATCTTGTCCACCGACAGATCCATAAACCAGTTATTAAACAGATGCTGCAGCAGGTAAATATTCTCCTGTGGATAATTTCCCGCCACCAGATACGCCTCCCGGAACACCTTAAAGGAGTTTAGAAAGGACAGAATGACAATCGTAAATATCACAGGGCGTATCATAGGTAATGTGATCCGAAACAGTATTGTCCGTTCTCCTGCTCCATCAATCTGTGCCGCCTCATAAATCCCCTGGGGAATCGTCATCAGTCCCGCCATCCACAACACAATACTGTAGCCAAGGTTTTTCCATACATAGCTAAACACCAATACCCAGAATGCATACCCCGTATTCATCCAATCCACACCGGACAGATCAAACAGATGCAGGACACCATTAAAAAATCCTTTTCCGGCAAAAACCATTTCCCATAGCGCAACAATGCTTGCCGCCGGAATCGCATAGGGAACCAGATAAATCCCTTTCCATATCCCCATCCAATCTGCCACCCGCTCCTCATCCCCTGCAAGCCACCGGCTTTTCCGGAGATGACGCCACATTCCCGTCAATATCACGGCAAAAACAAAAGATATTACCAGTAACAGCGGCAGGCAGACTGCCACAAACCGGATCGTATTGCGGGCTGCCAGCCGGAATGCCTGATTGTTAAGAACTGCTCTGTAATTATCCAGACCACAGAAGCGGTTTCCGGACATTTGAAAAAAGGAACGACGCATCACATCCAGAAAGGGAATGAGGTAAAAAAGCATCACTCCCAAAAAGCCCGGCAGTACAAAAAGAATTCCCTTCCACTGTCTTCTGCGGATATGCGCCGGCTTACTCCGAAACATACAGCTCCACCTTCCTTGTGATCTCATCTACCGCATCCTCCAGAGTAGTTTTTTCCCTCAGATACTTTTTCCCCTGTTCCATCACAAGCTCCCGAATCACCCGGTCAGTGATCGTTGGTGTCGTTAAACCTTCTAACATTTGTGTAAGTTGTTTTTGCTGGGAAGAAGATAATTTTGCTGCATGATAACTGATCTCGGAACCATCCTCCCCTGTCATTCCCATATAATAGGACTCCAGTCCCTTGATCTTTTTTTCATATGCCTTTTTATTCACCGGAAATGCCGCATTCATCGCCTCCTGCGCCTGTGCGGTATATGCCGTGCGGATAAATTCTTTTGCATTGTCATTCTCCTTCCCCTTCGTCATCAGACCAAGTCCAACATATGGGACAAAGGATGGATGATCACTGCCTAACAATCCATAGCTTCCTCCTGCCTTTTTCTCAATCCCGTATATATTCTGTACTTCCTGCAGAGATACCAGTGTCTGAATACTGCAGAGATTTTCTCCGGAAATCCTCCCGACATTTTCGTTTTCTCCTGTACTGTAAAGTTCTCCGTCTGATTTTACCGAATCCAGAGTCTCCTCCAGCCGGGCGCGGTATTTCTGATTTTCTTTTCTGTCATTATCCATATCATAGAGCTTTTTGGCGGTCTCCAAATATTTTTTCACTCCCGCATTTATTTCCTCCGCCGAGGTTCCCCAGGTACTGCTGTCGGCATCAAACAGGGTTTCTAACAGATTAGAGGATGCCAGAACCGGCCATACCGTTGTTTTTTTCTCTTTTTTTAGTTTATCCGCAGCCTCCGCCATGTTCTGAATGTTTCCCACAGCCTTTACAAAATCCTTCGGCCCCTCTGCCACTGCACAGTAAAACTGCAGCGGAAGCTGATATACCTTGCCATCCTTTTGATATGCCTGCAGGATATTCTCAAACATCTCTCCCTGCGTCCCGGAAATCTCCGCACTCATATCCGTAAGGATTCCCTTCTCAATATAACGCTCCACCGGAAGCCCATCGGTCACCAGTACATCCGGACCTTTCCCGGCCATGATGTCCGTGTTCAGTGCCTTAATGGCATCATCGGCTGTCACACTGTTATTGCCGGACAGACCAATGAGTTTTTTTACATAAACATCCGGATTTTTTTTCTGAAAATAAGAAATCGTCTGCTGTAGTACATGACTGTCCTCTAAAGCGTACACTGTAATCTGCTTTGTCGGTACTGTGGAAGCGTTCTTATCATAATGATAATACAGGCATTTATCATTCCCCAGGGAATCCACGGCAAAGACCATATAATTTCTGGCATCAAGCTGGATGACAGACTTAAAATACATACTTCCATCACTGAGGCTTACTATATCGCCATTCAGAATCTGCTCCACGGCACCGCCTGTCGTTTTGACAAAAAAGATTCCCTTGTGACAGACGATCACAGTCTCATTCTTCTCATTGGCAGAAAAGTTTACCGGAAACGAATTGTCCTGATTTCCTCCATCCAGATTTTCAAAAATCCTCTGCAGCTTTTTATTTTCCTCCCGTATGGTGCCGGTTTTCGAATCGGCAAATACAACAGTGGAATCGGTTCTCACGATCGCCACATCCTGTCCTGCCGCAAAAACTCCTCTGACATTTCCATCCTCATCACTGCAAAAGCTTTTCAGCTTTCCGTTGCGGGGATCCAGCTCAAAAATTTTATTATTCATTTCCACAAGATAAATTTTATCTCCTACAAATGCAATATTATTGGTAAAATTTTCTTCCTTCCTCCACTTTGGCAGATTCAGTGGCACTTCTTTGATCCGGCCGGTCTTCGAGATCAAACGCAGTCCCACCTTGTTGCTGTCAGCCTGAAACATGCCTGCTACAGCGATCGTACCATCCTTTGCAATGGACACGCCATCATAGCTGTATACCGGAAAACTTTTTATCTTCCGGGCTTTCCATTTTTTCCCTGCGTTTTTTGTGGTCAGAATATATTGTTCTCCCGTCTCATCGCTATAGCCAAACGCTTCCACAACGCCATCGGTGCGCTCCACGGCCGACAATAAGGTAGTCACCTCTTTTGGCAGTTTTCGTTCCTGTTCCAGAAAACGCCCCTTCGCCTGAGTTTCTGATTTTTTGTCCGTGGTATGACCGCCGGAATTCTTTTTGTCACCACAGCCTCCCATGGCCAGACAAAGAGTAAATACCAGTACCACTGCCAGCACTCTCGACATTATCCCGTTTCTTTGACTCATATAAGCAAACCCGCCTTTCCCTGTGTCCGCAGGATCAATCAATCCTCTGGACACATATTTATTTTTCATTTGTTTTTCTTATCATACCAGAGGAACTTTTAAATTTTCTTGAAAAACATCTGGAAATAAAAAATTTTTTTAAAGATTTCTTAAAGACTTTTTTGATATACTGAATACATATCTTAATTTTATATTTGCGCCTGCAGTCCGGATCTTGACGGACTGTACCAGAAAGGATTGTACCATTATTATGAGAATATTACTGATCGAAGATGATAAAAATCTCTGTGAACTTCTGCGATTCCAGCTGGAAAAGGAGCATCATGAGGTGGAAGTATGCCATGACGGGCTGGACGGACTTGACCTGTTTCTACAAAACGCCCACGATCTTGTGCTTTTAGACCGGATGCTTCCCACCATGAACGGTCTTCTTGTCCTGCAAAAAGCAAGACAAAAGGGCATTGATACCCCTGTGATCCTGATCACCGCTTTGGGAGAGTTATATGACCGGGTCGAAGGACTGGACTGTGGAGCCGATGATTATCTGGTAAAGCCCTTTGCCTTTGAAGAGCTTTCTGCCCGGATCCGTTCCATCGGCCGCCGGAATAAAACCTATGATGATGCCCACCGCTTATCCTATGGAGATATCACATATGATACACAGCTCCGGGAGCTGAATGGTCCCACCGGCAGTCTGCAGCTTTCCGGCCGGGAAGGACGTCTTCTGGAGGTATTGCTGCAAAGTCCGGATACCGTAATCCACCGTCCCATTCTTTTTTCTAAAGTCTGGGGAACCGATGCTCCGGTGGAAGAAAGCAATCTGGATACCTATGTTCATTTTGTCCGGAAACGACTGAAACAGACCGGAAGTGCACTCTCCCTGCTGACGATCCGTGGAAGCGGATACAAGCTATCCCAATAATCGGACAGTAGCTGCACAGCACTTTTTATTTTTTAGGAAAGGTTATTTTTATGTTTGATAAACTTCATCGCCAGCTCACCATATTCTGTACTGCCACGATCGGTACGATCCTTGTGGTTCTGAGTCTTCTGTGTCTTTTTTATGCCAGACAATCCATAATCCAGACGGACCGCAGCTCCTTTCAAAAACAGTTAAATACTATCCTGACCAGCCTGCAGAGTCAGGAGTACATTTCCCACCAATGGTTAAACCAGATGCAGAATGAATACCGTTTTTCCATTTATCTGTACGATAACGGAGAACCCCTTTACTATGAGCAGTTACATGAAGATGCCTCCAATAAACGTCAGGCCTCCCTGCGGGAAAAAGCAATCCGCAAATCCCAGGTCGATATTTTCTATGATAATTCCGGCGAGAGTGCTTATCATGAAGAATTTTCCCTGCGGGAAAACAGCCACAGCTATTATACTTCCGTGGGATATCTGACCCAGAATACGGACAGATTAAGCTTTGTTATTTTTTATGATCTGTCACATCTGCAGCATAACCTGTACTCCCTCTATGTACTGATCCTTGCTGCGGACGTGATCACCCTGATCATTCTCTCTGTATTTTCGTGGCATTTTACCAGACGGGTTCTGCTTCCCGTGGAAACCAGCCGTCAAAAACAGCAGGAATTTATCGCTGCCGCTTCCCATGAACTGCGTTCTCCTCTTACCGTAATATTATCCGGTATGGAAACCCTGGATAAAACACAGTCACCGGAGCAGCGCCACCACTTCTGCTGCCTGATGCAGGAGGAGGGCAGGCGTATGCAGCACCTGATTTCCGATATGCTGCTCCTTGCCAATGCCGATGCCCATGGAATGAAGCTTCATTTGCAGGAAACATCACTGGACGAGCTGCTTTTGGATAGCTTCGAGAAATATGAATCCATTGCTCTTTCCCGGAAGCTGTCCCTCCGTATTTCCCTGCCGGAGGAAGATATCCCGTTCTGCCGTACAGACCCGGAACGTATCCATCAGTTACTGTCCATTTTATTGGACAATGCAGTTTCTTATACTCCGGAAAACGGTACGATTCTCCTTTTTCTGATGCCAGCCCGCTCTCACCGGATCACCTTTGGCGTTGCCAATACAGGTTCTTCCATTCCCGACGGGGAAAAGGAGCGTATTTTTGACCGGTTTTACCGCGCAGAAAAGTCCCATACCGATCATGAACATTTCGGTCTGGGACTTTGTATGGCAAAAGAAATTATTCGCGCCCATCACGGCAGCATCCGGGTTACAGAGCCGGAGGTGCTGGCTTCGGACGTTACAGAGCTGCAAAAATTTCCTGTGGAAACCGGCACTTTATTTCTTATGGAGCTTCCATTATAGACCTTTATTACCGCTCTCCGTGAAGGCCTGCAGACTACAAGTGTCATCAGAATCAGCAGTGCCGTTACCGACAGACTGACCGTATATGCCGTTAAAATCGCCCGAAATGTTCGATGGTTCGAAAATACCGCTATGATCCGGAAAACCCTGACGCCACATAATCCCAGCACCGTCAGAACCGCTGGGATTATAGAAATTCCGAAGCACCTGTGGCAACCGCATCCTCCAAATTACAAATGTCTGCAGCTTTTTCACAACATATCTTCTCTATATTGATACCTCTTCAGTTTCCTTCCCATAATAATACAGATCAGGCTTCCACTTACACCAAGAATAAACATCATAAGTGCCGCCCCGGAACCCTTACCAAAACCAAAAAGCATATTTAAATATGACAAATGACCATATCGGACCATAAACGGTTCGCAAACATTGTCGACCATAAAACCACCAAAAAACATACCGATCGGAATCGTGAAAAACTGCAGTGTATTTCGACACGCATAAACACGTCCCTGTAATTCCACCAGAATGGAGCTTCTGAGGATCACCTCCTCATTGGTACTCATCACAGGTACCAAAAGCCATCCGATCACCTGACCTGCGCACCATAATAGCGGCTCTCTGGCATAAGCCATAATAAAATTTTCTGTTCCCAGTGAAAACAGCATCATCCGGTATGCTAGCTGTTAAATTATACCAAATCCCCATGATGACTAAACCCACGGCATTTTTAAAAACTCATTCTTTCTCTTTTACCCTAATCCAAATGGAACTGTGCCACGAACTCCTTAATAACGTCCACAGACCGGTTACACTCCTGCAGCTTTTCATATCCGTCCTCAACAAGATTCTGGGTACTTCCGGATTTTTCTGCGATACCGCTGATCCCATCGGAAGACTGTTCTACCATGGTATTGATATCTGCTACGGTACTGCCAATCTGACCGATATGTTTTTCCAGCTCTTCCACGGCGTTTTTGGTTTCCTGCATAATATCCCGGAAAGTGTCCGCATCCATGTGATACTGCTGCCCCATTTTGGCAAAGTTCTCATAATCCCCAAGAACGGTCTGCTCCAAATCATCATACATAGAAAAGTCTGTCGGTGTCAGACACTCCAGATCCTGATCCAGAGACGGGCGCTGTGCAAAAACTCCGGATGTGGGATTGGAATACTTCGGATTATATCGAAGATACGCCGTAACTGCTCCATTGGTGTGATTTGCAAAGTCTAACACCGACTTCTGCACACTCTTGGTATATGTATCCGCATACGCCTTATCCTTCACAAAAGCATCGTAGTCAAAGCTGCTCATGGCAACCTCACTCAGCGTATCCACGGACTGCTGGATCTTCTGAATGACGGAATTAATTTCCTGTGCCTTTTTTTGCTCCGTCAGCTGCAGTTTTGTAACAGCGTCCTTTCCCGCTTCAGAAACCCTTTCAGAACATTAACACATCCCTCAATTCCTATGAATCGAAATGAAATACTTTTTCTAATCATTTTCCAAGACATAGTCTTCAAAAAGAGGCAGGGTAAAATACACATATCCTCTCATTTCGCCGGAAAGAATTCCTTTTTTGATCAATCGCTTCCGATATGGATTGAACTGATTCGTTTCCATCCCCAGATGCTCCCGGATATCTTTTATTTTTCCGCTGTCTGTTTCGGCAATGCCCCTGGCAACAACACGATCCTTCCGGGAAAGCTCTGACCATATTTTGTCATACACAAACTCACTTAAATACTGCTCATACTCCTCCAGCACCTCCCGGTAATTGCCACGATTATTCCATGTCAGATAACCAAGCACCTGAAATGCAAAGGGATACCCTTTTGTCAGCTCTGCCATCTGAGCTGCCTGTTCCCGTTCTATCTGAAAGATATTCATATATTTTTTAATGATTGCCTGCTGATTTAACGGCTTCATCTGGATCTTTGGGGCACGATACAAAAAGGTCAGATTTTTTTCATTCTGCAGCTCATCAATATTTTCATATAGGCCCGTTGCCAATAAAAATATCGGAAGATCCTGCCTTACGAAAATCTGAAAGGAACCGGCAAAAACATGCATAAATTCGTTGTTGGTCACTTCATCAATGGTTACCAGCAATTTCTTTCCGTTCTTTTTCATCTTCTCTAAAATGGCAATGATCGCCGTCTCCGCATCTGTAATGGGGGCTGCACCTTCTATGGAAAAACCAAATCCCCAAAAGGAAAGATCAATTTTTGCGGATTTAATAATCCCTGCACAGACCGGATTGCTGTTTAACTTTGACAACATTCCCTGCAGCAGATCAACCGATGGATTCAGTTCAATTACGACCCATTCCTCTCTGGTCCGCAGCTTCCGGGATATTTCTGTCATCATTACTGTCTTGCCGGAGCCACGTACACCCGTTATTAAAAACATCTGCTGATTTACCGGTTCTGCCGTAAATGTATCAATAATTTCATTGGTCTGCACCGGACGTTCCACCGGCTCCAATGGGCTTTTCCCAAATGTCAGAGTAAATGGATTCTGCATATCGTTCGCCGTTCCTTTCCTGTTGTTTTACTGTCTTTTACTGTTTAAAATACTTTTTACTGTTCTTTACTGTTTTTGTTTCATTTTACTGTTCTTTACTGTTTTTGTCAATAAAGCGATTCCTATTTAAGAATACTGAGAACACCCGATAACGCCCTGTCTCCTATTTGACATCCCCTGACCGCCGTGTTATGCTTGCAACAAAAGCCAAATGCTTCACTCCGGAGGGCGGTTCCACTTCGCCCCTTTGTGATAAACGATCAGAAATGGAGATCTCTATGGAAAATGAAAATAAACAGCAGACACCACATAAACGCCGTGTCCGCTATAAAGGAAAATATCCAAAACGCTTTGAAGAGAAATATAAAGAATTAAATCCGGAAAAATATCAGGATACCATCGAGCATGTGATCCGTAAGGGAAATACACCTGCGGGAATGCACATTTCTATTATGGTGCCGGAAATCCTTGATTTTCTGCAGATACAGCCCGGTCAGACCGGCTTTGATGCGACACTGGGATATGGCGGCCATACCAGAGCCATGCTTACAAAGCTCAATGGTCATGGACATATATATGCAACAGACGTGGACCCGGAGGAATCTGCCAAAACCAGAAAGCGGCTGGCAGATCTGGGCTTTGGCGATGATATCCTGACCATCCGGCTGCAAAACTTCTGCACCATCGATGAAATCGCCCGTGAGGCCGGCGGCTTTGATTTCCTGTTGGCAGATCTCGGAGTATCCTCCATGCAGATCGACAATCCAAAGCGCGGCTTTTCTTTCAAGATTGATGGACCGTTAGATCTGAGACTAAATCAGAAAAAAGGCATCAGCGCAGCTCAGAGACTGGAAACCATCAGCCGGGATGAGCTGGCAGGCATGTTTTATGAGAACTCCGATGAGCCCTACAGTGATGAGATTGCCAAAGCCATCACAGACTATATCCGCCGTGGCAATCATGTGGACACCACCACAAAACTTCACCGGATCATCGAGGAAACCTTATCCTTCCTTCCGGAAAAGGATCGAAAGGACACGGTCAAAAAGACATGCCAGCGTGTTTTTCAGGCACTCCGGATCGATGTCAACAATGAATTCGAGGTGCTCTATGAATTTATGGAAAAGCTGCCGGACGCCTTAAAGCCCGGCGGCAGAGCTGCCATCCTGACCTTCCACTCCGGAGAGGACAAACTGGTAAAAAAGGCGCTCAAGACCGGTTATAAGGCAGGTATCTACAGTGAATACTCCAAGGATGTGGTACGCCCTTCTGCACAGGAATGTGCACAGAACCCACGGGCACGCTCCACCAAAATGCGCTGGGCGGTTAAGGCCTAGCTGCTCACCGTTCTTTTAAAAATATTGATCTCTGGAAACAGAGAAATGTCACCGCAAAATAAACCAAATAGATTCCCATAAACAGCAGGGTTCCCTCTACAAAATAGGTAGACACACGGCTTGACACGCCTGTCCCACGGACAAAATTTCCACTGATACACAAAACCATTTTTCCACTGATCACCAATGCCAGTAGTGCCGGGCACAAATAGTAACCTGCCATCTGCCGCAACAGGAGTGATCTGACCTGTTTTTGGGACAGACCGATTTTTTCCAACACATCATACCGGAATTTATATTTCGACGAATCGCTAAGCTGCTGCACGGACAATACTGTTAATGCCACACAGACAAAGACAAGACCCATATAAAACAACGGAACGATCATGGACGCAAGAAGCATCTTTAACTCCGGTATCAGATTATCCCGTACCAGATTGGTAGCAGTATAAACCAGTACCGTATCGGAACCGCTGCAGCTATTTCCGGATAAGGATGATACGGTATGTCCGGAAAAATCACGGTCATCGGGATCTGCCAGGGCATCCAGCTTCTGCTCCAGCCCTTGTGGCGTCTCTCCCTTCAGATCCACCGCAAGCTCAGAATAATACGGCTTCATTCTCTGAAGCACCTTATCTCCCACCACGACGATATAATCTCCTCCGTTATGACCATCCTGCGAGAAAGGCTCTGCCTGAACTCCCGCAAAGGTCAGCTCTGTTTTTTCATCTGCCGCTGTTAAATGAAGATCTTTTCCAATAGAAACAACGTCCTTTTGTAAGCGTTTCTTGGTCTGTACGATATATTGGTCAGGCTCAAAATGTACCGGCTCATATCCCAGCATTTTCCTTAGACGGTTATAATCAGTCTGCCCCATATAAGTATCATACCGGCAATAGGTTCCATCATTTTCTAACATTTTTGTAACCCGTTTCCGGTCAGGTTTCCCATTTTTATTCTGATACATGGTGCCATACTGCTCCAGATGCGTCAGCATCCAGGTATTTACCTGATCCTTCTGATCCGTATATATACGATACCGGAGCATTTCTTTTACATCCGCCTCCTGCTGCAGTACCTCCTTTTCATCCTGAAAATCATCCTGAACCTGATCACTGTAGATCAGCACATCAAACGGAAACTTCGCTTTTAATGCCGTATTTTCATAATCACAGAACATAAATGCCACACTCGCCCCCAGAAGTGCCAGAGTAAATAACGAAGTCAGGGTTCCAAGGGTAAACTGCATGGTCCTGATCTTTGATGCAAACTGGCGTAGCAAAAATAATCGCTGTCCCTGATAAATTCCCTTTCCCTTCCTTCTCACATAGCAGATGATCCAGGCGGACACTCCTGTATAAAACAGATAGATTGTCAGAACCAGACCGATCAGAAACAATATGATCTCCCCCGTCGAATTCAAATGAGTAAACATCCCCCAGAACAGGATCAGAAATATCACTGCCAGGGGAAGTAAGATCCGCTTCCATTCTTCATGCTTTTCCACGATTTCCTCATTTTTCCGGTCCTGTTTCATCAGCTCATTAATGTTCATTTTGCGGAAAGAAAAACCGCATCGGAAAAATGCCAGCAGATAACAGCCTGCATAACATCCAAAAGTCATAAGCCAGATACGATAGTCCCACGAAAGACGGAAGGAATAGGGAATCCGTACCATAGAATCAATCACAGAGCGTAAGATCTGCTGAAAAAACACTCCCAGGACAGATCCCACAAAAAATGCGATACCTCCCAGCATCAGATTCTCCCGGATATAAACACGGGCAACCTGTCCTTTTTTCATTCCTAACAGCAGATAAATTCCAAACTCCCTGCTGCGTCTTTCCATCATAAAATGAATAATATAGTAAATCAACCACGCCGTAATAATCACAACAAAGCCTGTAGCAAGCCCCACCATAATCATCATCATCTGATTCATCTGGTCAAACCTTCCCAGCTCCTTATCCCAGAATAAGCTGTCAAATGCATACAGAAGCGCTGCCACAACCGCCAGCGTGATCATATAGATCTGATAATCCCCGGCAAAACGCTTCATATTACGATAAGCCAGTCTTCGTATCATGAGACGATTCACCTCCCATCAACGACAATACATCCAGAATCTCCTGAAGAAATGCTCTGCGGTTCCTTTCTCCGCGGATCAGTTCATGAAAAATCTTCCCATCCCGCAAGAAAAGTATCCTGCTGCAATAGCTTGCAGAAAATGCATCGTGAGTTACCATCAGGATCGTTGCCTTCTGCATTTCATTTAAACGGCAAAAGGTCTCTAAAAGTACCTGGGAAGCATGGGAATCCAACGCTCCGGTAGGCTCATCGGCGAGAAGAAGAGAGGGGTCATTTGCCATAGCTCTGGCACAGGCACATCTTTGCTTCTGACCGCCGGATACCTCATACGGAAATTGATCCTTTACATCCTCAATCTCCAGAAGTTCCATCATATCCTGACAGATTTTTTGAATCTCTTTTCTCCTTTTTCCCTGTACCGTCAAAGCAAGGATAATATTTTCCTCCAATGTCAGTGTGTCCAATAAATTGTACTCCTGAAAAACAAAGCCGAGGTTTTCCTTGCGAAATTCCGACAACTGATCTGCAGACATTTCTGTAATGTCCAGATCATCATAATAAATATGCCCCGATGTCACATGATCGATCGCTGCCATCATATTTAATAAGGTGGTCTTTCCGGAACCGGACGCTCCCATAATGCCCACAAATTCTCCCTTTTCCACCTGAAAGCTTACCCTGTCCACGGCCTTTGTAATATTCTGTCCATTGCCGTAATATTTTTCCACATCACATACTCTGATACAATCCTTCAAATGTCTCACCATCCTTTTCCTGTTGATTTTTTTATATAACGATAAACAAAATACATTCCCGTAAGGAGATATCCTCCGGCTAATATCCATTGTAATATATCATCATATTTCCAGACGATAAACCAGAACAGTATACCCTACAGGAATAAGAAAATCACTGATCCAACTATTTTTTCTTTCCATGTTTTATCAACCTGCCTTTCAAATTGTATCTCTTTTCTTTTCAGAAGTATACTTCATCCCCGCCGGTGTTCATATAAAAAAAGCTTAAAGAAATCTTACGATTTCGAAAGATTTCTCTAAGACCTTAACGTACCTCTGAAATATAATTATTTTGTGGAAATTGTAAAATGATTTTGGTATAGCTGCCCGCTTTTGACTGTGCATATATTTCCAGCCCAAGCTGGTCACAAAGCTTTTTACACAGATACAGACCAATGCCCGTGGATTTCTTTTGGTTTCTCCCATTTTCCCCGGTAAATCCCTTTTCAAAAATGCGGGGAAGATCCTTTTCCTGTATTCCCATCCCATTATCCTCAATAATCAGGCAGGTATGATCTGTTGTCTTTTGCGCCAAAAAGGAAATACAGGGTGAGCTGTCTCTTTTATATTTGACACTATTTAATACGATCTGATTGACAATAAAACCCAGCCATTTCTTATCGGTAAAAACATCCTCATCACAATTCACTTCTGCCCGGATTCCATTGCGGATCAACAGAAAGCGGTCCCGCTCTAAAACGTCGTACACCATCTCCTGCAAATGGCAGCTTTGAATCAGATAATCCTTATAGACCTGCTCCGACCTCGCATAATAAAGCACCATATCCACATAATTTTCAAGCTTTGCATTCTCCATGCTGATCTGCCGGAATCTCTCCGGGGCACCGGTCTCCTCTTTCCTTCCATTTTCACATAGCAGACTGATCCCTGTAATTGGTGTTTTGATCTCATGTACCCAGCTTTCTATATACTCTTTATATTCCTGTTGTTCCGCCTCCAGCTTTCTTATTTTCTCAATGACGGATTTGTTGGATCTGCGGATCATATCCTGATAGATTCTGTCCTCCAGACGCCATGACGGCGGCATCAGTTCTCCCAGCAGATACCTCTGATCCATTTTATCCAAAATTTCTGCTGTCTTTTTGAAATATTTCCTGCGTTCCATATATTCCCGGCACATCCAAAACAGCAAAAGTAATGTCCAAAACAACAGTAATAGGATAACATTGCCCTTTTCATAACCGGTAAGCCTCAGAAAAATGCAGGTAACCGCCATACAACAGCCTACAAAGATCAGAAAAAGCGCCTTATCCTTCCAATAATCTCTCCATCTCATATGCGATACCCCATCCCTCGTTTCGTCTGTATAAAATTATCACGATCAAGCTCCCGAAGCTTTTCCCGTATCCGTGTCACATGAACACTGAGGGTATTATCATCAATAAAAATCTGATTCTCCCATAAATATTCGATCAGATCCTGTCTTGCCACATAGTTTCCGGCATGCATAAAAAGAAGGTGTAATATCTTCATTTCATTTTTTGTAAGCTCCATCTCCCTTCCTCCGCAGGAAATGGAACATTTTGAAATGTCAAGCTGCACATCCTTATAAATAAAGCTTATCTTTTCTGTATTTCTATGGGTTCTCTTTAATACTGCTGCAATCCTTGCCAGAAGGATCGGTGCCTGATACGGCTTGGTAATATAATCGTCACCACCCCGAAGCATTCCGGTTAATTCGTCCATGGAATCCGTCCGGCTTGTCAAAAAGATTACCGGACAAGAATTTTCCCTCTGCCTCAGCAGGCTGCAGATATCAAACCCGGACATTCCCGGAAGGTTCACATCCAGCAGAATCAGATCAGGTGACGCCTCTGTAATCTGATCCGGTATATTTTCAAAATTCTCCGGTGCCGTGACCTGATACATTGCATTTTCCAATAATATGGTCAATTCTCTGCGAATCGTTTTCTCATCCTCTGCCACAAAAATATGCATCCCGCAACCTCTTTTCTACTATTGTAGTGTTTTTACTCTTCCTTTTCCTGAAAATCATTGTGCTAAACCCCATTATATGATAAGATATCACCGAAATCCAGTATTTACTCAATAAAGGAGATTATTATGGCTGACTTTGAACTGATCGCCCCATGTCATTTTGGAATGGAGGCGGTATTAAAACGCGAAATACAAAAACTTGGATACGATATTCTGAAAGTCGAGGACGGAAAGGTTACCTTCGCCGGAGACGAGGCTGCCATTGTCCGCGCCAATATTTTTCTGCGCACCACAGAGCGTATCCTGATCAAGATCGGAAGCTTTAAGGCAACAACCTTTGACGAGCTTTTTGAAGGAACCAAAGCACTTCCCTGGGAGCAGTTTATTCCGGAAGATGGTAAATTCTGGGTAGCAAAGGCAACCTCTATCAAAAGTAAGCTTTTCAGCCCGTCAGATATCCAGTCTATTATGAAAAAGGCAATGGTAGACCGTCTGAAAAAGAAATATAACGTAAACTGGTTTCCGGAGGATGGTGCCAGCTTTCCTCTCCGGGTCACTATTATGAAGGATGTGGTGACGGTGGGATTGGACACCTCCGGAGACTCCCTGCACAAGCGGGGCTATCGTCAGGCCACAGTAAAAGCACCGATCACCGAAACCCTCGCTGCAGCCCTGATCATGCTGACTCCTTGGAAATGGGACCGTATTCTGGTAGATCCTTTCTGCGGAAGCGGTACTTTTCCGATCGAGGCTGCCATGATCGGAGCCAATATCGCTCCCGGTATGAATCGTTCCTTTTCTGCCGAGGACTGGATGCATCTGATTCCCAAAAAAGCATGGTATGACGCCGCAAACGAGGCTGAAGACCAGATCCGCCGGGACATTGAAATGGACATTCAGGGCTATGACATTGATTCCGGAGCCATTAAGGCTGCTATGGAAAATGCAAGACTCGCCGAGGTTGATCATCTGATCCATTTTCAGCAAAGACCGGTATCGCAGCTCAGCCATCGTAAAAAATATGGCTTTGTCATTACAAATCCTCCTTACGGTAAACGTCTTGAGGAGGAGGAAGATATGCCGGCACTTTACCGTGAGATTGGGGAAGCATTCTCTCATCTGGACAGCTGGTCCTTCTATCTGATCACGGCATTTGATCAGGCAGAGCGTTATCTGGAACGCAAGGCTGATAAAAACCGTAAGATCTACAATGGTATGATGAAGACATACTTTTATCAATACATGGGACCAAAGCCGCCACGCAGAAACAAAAATGAACATTCTGACCAATAACCCGAAGTAAAAGAAAAAATAAAACCATACGATCTAAATATAGAAAAATAAAAGCTGATCCGTTAACGGATCAGCTTTTATTATACATCTGCCATACTATATAAAAAATCAATGATCTGGCGTATATTGGCTGTGGTATCTCTCTGATAGATCACTTCCTGTTCCAGCTCATGGGAAACATTATTCACCTGAAAAGCCGTTTCCAATACCTTGTCCAGAATCTTTTCAATCTCCTCAAAAGAGTCCTCTCGCTCTCTTGCATCACCATTTTTCATCAGAGAGGCATATTCCTTTGCCTTACTGGTCAATGTCACCAGAGAGTCAGTAATATTAATTGCATCAAAGGACATCTGTTCCATGGAACACATTGATGTTTCCATGCGTTCCACCACACTCTGTGTCGCATTTTCTGTTTCTTTCCATTCCATATTTTCCATTCTTCTCCTTATTTCGCCGCCCTGCTGGGCAGCAACCGATATTTATATACAACCACGTTTGTCCGTGGTTACAAAATCTCCAACAGTTCATACACATTGGAAATTCCGATCAGCTTTAATCCTTTCAGATCCATCTGCTCCAGATCCAGTTGGCGTCTGTTCACCTCCGGCAGAATACATCTCTCAAAGCCCAGCTTTGCTGCCTCCTGCACTCTTGCCTCTGCCATGCTGACTGCACGGACTTCTCCTACCAGACCAACCTCACCAAAACAGATTGTTTTTCCGTCTATTACCTGATTGCGGTAGCTGGATAAAATAGCCAGCACGATTCCCATATCGACTGCCGGTTCATTGAGACGCATCCCACCCGCCACATTGATATAGGCATCCATATCATTCATCCGGACACCGAGACGCTTCTCCAACACAGCAAGCAACAGATTCACCCGGTTAAAATCAATCCCTGCCGCCGTCCTTTTGGGATAATTAAAATTCGTCTGGCATACCAGCCCCTGTACTTCTACAAGAATCGGTCTTGTCCCTTCCATTGAACAGGCGACGACAGATCCCGGTGCATCCTCCGGCTTGCCCTGCAGCATAAACTCTGACGGGTTGGATACCTCCACCAGACCGGAACCGCGCATCTCAAAAACACCCACCTCATTGGTGGAACCAAACCGGTTTTTCACACCGCGAAGAAAACGATAGGACGCCCCACCATCTCCTTCAAAGTAAAGAACCGTATCTACCATATGTTCCAGAACTCTCGGCCCCGCTACAACACCTTCCTTGGTGACATGGCCCACAATAAAAATAGAAACAGACATACCCTTTGCAAGGCGCAGCAACGTACTTGTGGTCTCGCGAACCTGTCCCACGCTGCCGGGAGCAGAGCCAATCTCCTCCCGGTACATAGTCTGTATGGAGTCGATGATCACAACATCTGGTGCCGATCTGGTGATGGTTTCCGCAACAATATCCAGATCTGTCTCACTCATAACCAGCAGATCCGACTGAAATACTCCCAGACGTTCTGCTCTCATTTTAATCTGCTTCTCAGACTCTTCCCCGGATACATAGAGAACCTTGCGGCTCTGCTGCACCAGCTTCTGACACATCTGCAATAGCAGGGTGGATTTGCCGATACCGGGATCTCCTCCAACTAACACAAGAGAGCCTACAACAATACCGCCTCCCAGCACCCGGTCCAGCTCCTCAATCCCACTGATGATCCTCGTTTCCTCTGAAAACTGTACCTCTGATAATCTGGATGGTTCCCGGATCTCTTTTCGCGCCACAGCTTTTCCTGTGGAGGTGCGTACCACAGGCTCCTCCACAAAGCTGTCCCACGCTTTGCAGCCCGGACATTGTCCCTGCCATTTTGATGACTCATATCCACATTCCTTGCAAAAGAATGTAGTCTTACTTTTTGCCTTTGCCATAAATTATAACTTTTTCACCTTGATCTGTGATGTCTGTCCCGGATTCAGCTCTACGCTGACATTGAGCTTGCCACCCAGATTTGTTTTCATTCTGCCAACATCAATTCCATCTACAAATACCTTGTACTCCGTCTCCGGCTCCAGCTCCAGAGTAATGGAAGAATCCTCCCATCCTTCTACGTTGAACTCAATCTGATCCTCTGTACTCTTCATATTGGTTACCACAGTTCCTGGTACAGATTCGTAGACAAACATTCCGTTTCTCTCCAGCTTTGTAATCTCTTTAAAGGTCTTGATCTTGTACAGGTCTCCCTCGTACTCAAAATCTGACTTCTTCTGCTTGGTATCGAAATCAAAATTACCAAAGCTGAGTGTGCCGTCTGCCTCCTTGCGGATCAATTCTGTAATCACTGCCATTTCATTATCCTCCCGTATTTTTGTGGTTTTATCGTATGTTTAGCATACCATAAACCATTATTTTTTTCTACTGTTAAAGCTTTGAAAATGTGATCTTTTCCTCTTTACAATCTACCTTGATATGATCGCCTGCAGCAATGGTACCGTCTAACAGTTCATCCGCCAGCTTGTCCTCCAATTGTGTCTGGATCGCACGGCGTACCGGACGTGCTCCATAATTTTTGTCAAAGCCGCTTTTCGCCAGATGCGCTATGGCCTCCTCTGTCACTTCCAGAGAAAGATTCATCTGTGCCACCGTCCGCTTATTTAAGGTCTTCAGCATAATCTTCACGATCTGCCGGATATTTTCCTGTGTTAATGTATGGAATACCAGTATCTCATCAATACGATTGATAAACTCCGGCTTAAAGATCTTCTTGACCTCCTCCATCACACCGTCCTTCATCTTATGATAATCTTCCTCAGCGTTCTCCTGCATTCCAAAGCCCAGATGCTTTGGCTCAATGATCCTCTGTGCTCCCGCGTTGGATGTCATTATTATGATGGTATTTTTGAAGCTGACTTTACGCCCCTGTGCATCTGTAACGTGACCATCCTCCAGAATCTGCAGGAGAATATTAAATACATCTGTATGTGCTTTTTCAATCTCATCAAACAGGATCACAGAATACGGATGACGGCGTACCTTTTCACTTAACTGTCCTCCGTCCTCGTATCCTACATATCCGGGCGGTGACCCGATCATTTTGGACACGCTGTGCTTCTCCATATATTCTGACATATCAACACGGATAATGTCATCCTCTTTGCCGAACACGGCTTCCGCCAGTGCCTTGGAAAGCTCTGTTTTTCCAACACCTGTCGGGCCAAGGAATAAAAAGGAACCGATTGGACGCTTTGGATCCTTCAGACCCACACGTCCTCTCCTGACTGCTTTGGAAACAGCCGTAACCGCTTCCTCCTGTCCCACAACTCTCTTATGAAGGATATCCTCCAGACTTCTCAGCCGTTCCATTTCCTCTTCCTGCAGCTTTTGTACCGGAATCTTTGTCCAATCTGCGATCACTGCCGCTATCTCATTTTCCGTTACACAAAGCTCACTTGCCTCCCGGTGCTTTTCCTGCGCACTCCGGATCTTGGCAATCTCTTTCTCTAATGCCTCCTGTTTTCTCTTAATCTTTCCGGCATGGGCGTAGTCTTTATCGCGGATTGCCTGCTCCTTATCTTTCTCAAGCTGCACCTGCTCCTCTTCCATGCCACGAAGCTCCGGTGAGATCACATATCTCTTAAGCCCCGCTCTGGCACAGGCCTCATCAATGGCATCAATCGCCTTATCCGGCAGAAAACGATCATTCACATATCTCGCTGCCAGTCTCACAGCTCCTGTAATGGCTCCTTCCGTCAGCTTCACATGATGATGTTCCTCGTATCTAGGCGCCAGTCCCCTCAGAATCTCTATGGACTCTTCCTCCGTAGGCTCTTCCACAACGACTGACTGAAAACGTCGTTCCAGAGCTGCATCCTTTTCAATATATTTGCGGTATTCTTCTCTGGTGGTAGCTCCGATCAGCTGTATCTCACCTCTCGCCAGAGCCGGCTTCAAAATATTGGCTGCGTCAATCGCCCCCTCTGCTCCACCTGCTCCAATGATCGTATGGATCTCGTCAATAAACAGAAGAATATTGCCGCTCTGCATAACCTCTTTCAGAGATCTCTTGATACGTTCCTCAAACTCACCACGATACTTGGAACCGGCAACCATTCCCGACAGATCCAGCGTAAGCACCCGCTTTCCTGACAGAATCTCCGGAATATCCTCAGATATGATCTTCTGGGCAAGTCCCTCTACAACAGCAGTCTTACCCACACCAGGTTCGCCGATCAGACATGGATTATTTTTGGTACGGCGGCTGAGAATCTGAATGATCCGTTCAATCTCCCGCTCTCTTCCGATCACCGGATCCAGCCTGGCCTCCCTTGCCAGTGCAGTCAGGTCTCTGCTGTACTGATCCAATACCGGCGTAGCCGATTTATTTTTCCGGCTTTTCTGCTTCATATATTCATTTTTGGCAGCATTCATATCCTGGCCGGATGCCGTCAATGCATCCACATATAATTTCTGTACATTAATTCCCTTTGTATTAAGCAGACGTACGGCAATACAATCCGCTTCCTTCAAAAGTGCGATCAGAAGATGCTCTGTTCCGGCCTCTGATATTCCCAGTCGATCTGCCTCTTCCCAGGCCGCTGACATAATTTTCTGTGCCCGCGGAGTAAAACGTCCCTCATTAGCCACCAAAACACCGGAATCTGTAGAGATCGTCTCATCAATCAGATCTAATATTTTCTGTTCCTCCACCCCATTGGCACGCAGCACCTCTGATGCCACACCGGAGTCCCGGATTAAAGCAACCAGCAGATGTTCTGTTCCCACATAATTATGTCCCAGCTCTTTGGCTATTTCCTGTGCATCGTTCAGCACCTTCCGGGCTTTTTTTGTAAAACGATTTTGCATCCTTCCAAATCCTCCATTTACTCTTTTCTCAACCAGCGGCGTTTTTTTTCCAGCCGCTTTTCTATCTCATTCAATTTTTTCTCCTGATCAGCGGGATCCATTTCATCCCAGTTTTCATCTTCCACAGCCTGATCCGGTCTCTCCGGAGATTCGATCGGGTCCGCTTCTTCTGTCTCTTTATCTGCCCCGGCCTCTTTTAATGTATTGGCAAGCAAAGCTGCAACAATTATAAATCCTGCCACAGCAAGACAAAGAATCACAATACATATTCCCTTTGTCAGACCTCCTGACTCCTCCGGATTTTCTGCCTCCCCAGACGTTGCTGCCGGCTGCGTAGCAGCATCTGTGACAGCATCATCCCCACTGTCTGTCCAGTCCAATGGTTGATCTGACGGATTCATAGCCGGCATAGAAACCTCCGGTAACTCTGTGGCTTCCTCCACCTGCTCTTCCTCTGCCTGTACGGGAGCCTGTTGTTTTTCCTGTTGTTTTATTTTTGCTTCATATTCTTTTTGGGAAATCACTTCGATTTCCAACGAAGCCGACCCAACAGATAATCTGGTATCCTGCTCCGCCTTCTTTATCTGGCGATACCGCTTCAATGCCACGGAGCTTGTCCCGGCTTTTCTTGCCCGAAACTGCAAAGAATATTTTATCTTCTGTGTCCCGGTATCCCGGTCCAGATCTTTGATGTGTATTTCATCATCATTACCGCTTGCAATACTCCCTCCCGTGATAAACTGCATGACATTCTGATTGTAAGAAAAATATCCTTCAAAACCATTGATCTCTTCATCAGAAGTCACGGTAACGATCACATAAAACACATCTCCCTTGACAATATCCTGCTGGGATTTCTGAATGGTAATCTGGGCAACAGCCGCCTGTGCCTCCGTTTTCATCATGGGACACCCCGCAAATACCAGAAATAAAAATATAAACCATTTTCTGAATCTGCTCTTCATTGCTGTGCTCCTTATCATTTTCTGTTATCAATGCAACTTTATTTTTTACGTTTTACCTTAATCTTGTACTTTCTGACATCCCCACTTTCCGCTTTGACCTTCACAACATACGTCTTCGATTTGACCTTAGGTGCCAGCTTCTTTTTACCGCTGCCGGACACCTTTGCCGCCGAACTGACCGGACTGGCATTGATGCGGATGGAACTGACCCTTTTATTGAGCTTAAGGCTATATGCCTCGTGACCATCATCCCCGGACTTAAACGGTGATTGAAAGGAATATCCCTTCACCGATAATGACTTGAGATAATTGTTGGTACTGACTGTCTGTACTGTCTGCTGTGTCTCTCCCGATGGCATCGGACATACCACTGATGGCATACCGGAATATACCGGAATGGAAAATACAAGACTCATATCTGCCTTGTCTGTACCATACGCCTCCGCTGTCTTTAATGCCTCACTCCACGGAGCCTCAATATTGGACATATACTGATGATTATAAGTATTATTGGCCGTCACATTAAACTTCTGGAGATATAATGTGTTTTGTCCGATATTAATGTAGTTACTGCCTAGATACTGTGCACCGCCAACGATCGCCTTATACCGCGTATTCCATGGACGCAGATATGTAGTATCCTTATTGGCCCACGCAAGACCGTTCGCTACTGCGCCTCCTGCTTTCGTACTATTGTTGGCACCGATATTGTAGAAATTGTAAATTCCCTCGTACCCTTTCACGGTACCACATACGGAAGAGCTCATACTGGTTGATCCTGTTACAACCTCCTGCTTCACACGGGATGCCAGATGATACGGACTAACACTTGAAAGAGCTGCTGCATCCATAAATGTCTTGGAATATGTCGTCGTTACGGATTTTCCGGTATCGTCCACATATTCATAGGATGCTTTATACATCGGTGTATTCTTTAGTACATTTTCTACACCACTCTGATTTTGTGTACCCTTCTGATATTCCAGACTCTCAAACTGGAAAATGCCACTCTCATTCAGGAAGTTCCTTGGATCCATATAGTAACGGACTGCCTTCTCAGAAGCAGTTACCCATGTAGAACCATCAAACGGTATATATGTTCCTGTGGAAGCATTATATGCTCCCTCCTCCTGGGATTTCCAATCACCGGATTTACTGTTGGAGATCAGATTCAGTCCTACTCTGCCTTCGTTATCTACAGCTGTAGACCAGTCAATTCCCGTCTGATAAGCCTTAAAGCTCCACTTTGGATACTTCTCATGAAGAGCCTGCAGTGCAGTAATATAGCTGCTAGGGAAGCCCTGTTTGATCATTTCCTGTTTGAACTCTTTGTCATTAAGAACCGTTGTGCTTCCTGTACTGTTGTCTGTGCTATTGTAAGAAGGAGCTTCTGTATTTTCCGGTTCCGGTGTCTTTGCCGGTGCCGGAGTTGTCTTTTCCACAAAAAGATTTTCCTGCTCACCATTCACCACATCCTCAACCTGGACTGTTTTGAAGCGGACCAGATTTGCCGTCACATAACCCCGGTATACCTCTTTGTTATATGTAACATCCACACAAATATACTTCACACCGGAAACAATCTTCTCAGAAAGCATCAGAACCTCTGTACCATTTTTCATAATGATCGAAGTTCCATCGGCCTTCACAATCTCTGTTGACCCGGCTTTTTTCTTTAATGTAACCTGTCTGGAGGTCGAGATTACTCCCGGCATCGCTGACTGATAATCTGCTTTAATCGAATCTGCAGGCACATATCCTTCTGTTTTATCTCCATTGTAGGTAAAGGATACTTTGTAATACTTCACACCATACATTGTGGATTCCGAAAGGATACGGACCTTTTTATTTTTGGAGAGACGGACGGCAGCACCATCCACTCTCATAAGGCTTCCACTACGGACAGCTCTGCTTCGAACCAGCACAGCAGAAGGGTATGCCGTTCCATATACCTCAGAATTCATATCACCGCTCATAACAGCAAGATTTTTCATAGGAACATATCCCACCAGCTTTTGGGACTGCTTTTTTAAACGGATCTTATACCATTTTTTGTTCTGTGCCAGAATCGTAACCTGCTCTTCGTTTTTCAGTCTTACCGTTGTACTGCCTTTTTTCAGACAAGCATAATTTGTCCCAGGTCCCTTGCGGACATTAAGGCTTTTTCCGGTGCGCACGGTACCCACAGCAGTAGCATATGTAATGCCGCCTCTCTGCTGTACCTTGCTGAATACAACGACACCCAGCAAAAATATGCCGGCAATGATCAATCCTTTATACCTTCTGTCCATTTTCTCCCTCATTTCTTATTTCAGCATCTGCTTTAAATCCTCTGTATCAAATAAATAATGTGAACCACAGAAATCACAGTTCACTTCCACCGGTTCTCCCGCATCGATCATCTCCTGAAGATCTTTCCTGCCTATACTTGCAATGGCGCGGGATACGCGCTCTCTGGAGCAGTTACAATGATATTGTGTCGGTATTGTATCAAGGAAATCAATATCCATCCCATCCATCAGATATCGAATAATATCCTCCGGTGTCATGCCCTGCTCCAAAAGCTTTGTCACCGAATCGACCTCTCCCAGCCGTTTCTCCAGACGGTCGATCACGGCATCATCCGCATTTGGCATAACCTGAATGATAAATCCTCCGGCCTGTTTTACATGGTTGTCCTTCTCCATCAAAACTCCCAGTCCCACAGAGGAAGGTACCTGCTCGCTGGCAGCATAATAATATGTCAGATCTTCTGCAATTTCTCCGGATACCAGATGTGTCTGACCATTATACGGCTCTTTCAGGCCGATATCACGGATCACATTTAAAAATCCCGGTCCAACTGCCCCGGAAACATCCAGCTTTCCTTTGCTGTTCGGCGGAAGCATTACCTGGGGATTCTTTACATATCCCTTGACATTAGCTGCAGTATCCGCCGTCACGGTAATACCGCCAATAGGACCACCACACTCGATCTGAAGTGTCAGCACATCCTTATCGCCCTTCATCATGCAACCCATCATACTTCCTGCCGTAAGCAGTCTTCCCAGCGCCGCAGCCGCCACCGGACTCAGATTGTGAATCTCGCGTGCTTTCTCCACAAGTCCTCCTGTGGTACACGCAAACACACGAAGCTGCTGCTCTGCTGCAGTTGCTCTTACAATATAATCTTTATTTTCTGCCATTGTTCTTCACTCCTGTCACTCTCTGCAAAATGCAGAAATATTATTTCGTCTAAAAATAACTCTGTGTTTCCTAGGTTATTTATTTTTTACTACAAAGTATACCCGCTCACTATCCGGAGTCGCAGACTTTTTCGTAAATGCCTCATATACTTCACAACACTCCAGACCGCTTGTCTGAATCAACTGCCTCACCTCGTCCGGCTCATACGCTTTCTGGTAATGCAGCTCGTCGCACCGGGAAAACAGATCTCTTTCCTCGTCCTCCAGTTGATATACTGTCAAAAGATATTCATTGATCCCGGTATCCTCGTGATATTCATTTTCCCACAGGAAACTGGCATCATCACGATTCTCTGCAATCATACGGTTTCCCAGCACGTCCTGATAGAAGTGCCTGGTTTTCATGTCAAATACAAAAACACCACCGGCTTTCAGAAAGCGTTTCACCCTGTCAAACACCTTCTGCAGGTCCTGTGGTTCCAATAAATAATTCATTCCGTCGCACACGCAGTAAACCGCATCCACCTGATAAGGCAGATCCAGTTTTCTCATATCCTGCTGTATCAGCAACACATCCGGGATATCCTTGTCCCTTGCTACCATAAGCATATCTTCCGAGCAGTCCAGTCCTATAATACTGTCATAGCCCTTCGATCTCATGTGCTCTGTCATGGTTCCCGTACCACATCCCAGCTCCAGCAGTGTGCCCTCTGTGATTCCTTGTTCCCGAAAAATCCCATAAAGATACTCTGCCCACATGTCATATGGAATATTATCCATAAAAAGATCGTAACAATAAGCAAATCCGTTATAGGCATTTTCATTATATGGCTTTTCACTCATGTTCTTCGTCTCCACTCACTGTTGCTGTTACACCTGAAATTCCAGATAGATAATTTAATTTTAGCATACAAGAGCGGATATCGCAACCTACAATTCGTCCAAAGTCTTATAATAATGCGGCAGAAATTCCTGGCAGAATATATCTGCCTCCGGACAATCCAACGCCTCCACTGCCTTCTGCAATGTCTCCTTTGCCTTAAGGAACTCCTGATTGCCCGCCTTCTGCTCCTCAATACATTTGATCAGTGCGGAAAGCTTGTCCGCTGCCTTCACCAGCCGCCGTTCCTCCTCATCCGTCTCCGCTTCCAAAAGGTATGGCTCGTAGGCATCTCTCAGGTCTTTCGGAAGACGCTGCAGGAGACGTCTTGCCGCCCCTGCCTCAATCTCCTTGTAGGCCTCCTGTATCTTGTCGTTTTTATACTTGATCGGCGTCGGCATATCCCCAGTAATGATCTCTGTGCAGTCATGGTACAAACCGATCATGGCAATCTTTTCTGCCGGATACCGCCTGCCCAGACGTTTATTTCCAATAATTGCCAGTGCATGGGCGATCATAGCCACTTCCATAGAATGCTCACTGATATTTTCTTCGTAAGAGTTGCGCATTAAAGCCCAGCGGTTAATAAATTTCATCCTTGCCATCATAGCAAAAAATGTATTTTCTGATTCCATCCATAGCCTCCTCTATTGCTTTTTATCTTTGTCGATCATCTTCTGAATGTAGTACCCCGTATAGGACTGCGGCATCTTTGCCACCTCCTCCGGTGTGCCCTGGGCGATCACGGTACCTCCCCGGTCTCCTCCCTCCGGACCAATATCAATAATATAGTCGGCTGTCTTGATCACATCCAGATTGTGTTCAATAACAATAACAGTATTGCCCCCCTCTGCCAGACGATGCAGGATATCAATCAGCTTGTGGACATCTGCAAAATGAAGGCCGGTCGTCGGCTCGTCCAGCACATAAACTGTCTTTCCGGTGCTTCTGCGGCTGAGTTCCGTAGCAAGTTTGATACGCTGTGCCTCACCTCCTGACAGCGTCGTAGACGGCTGTCCCAGCTTCACATAAGAAAGTCCCACGTCATATAATGTCTTGATCTTGCGGTAGATTGACGGAATCGGCTCAAAAAAGCTCATCGCCTCCTCCACTGTCATATCAAGCACTTCGAATATATTCTTCCCTTTATACTTTACATCCAGAGTCTCCCGGTTATATCTCTTACCATCACAGACTTCACATGGCACATAGATATCCGGCAGGAAATTCATCTCGATCTTGATGATACCATCACCCTGGCATGCCTCGCATCGTCCTCCCTTGACATTGAAGCTGAAACGCCCCTTTTTGTAGCCTCTTGCCTTTGCCTCCTGAGTGGAAGCAAAAAGGTCACGGATCATATCAAATACTCCGGTGTATGTAGCCGGATTTGATCTCGGCGTCCTGCCGATCGGTGACTGATCAATATTGATCACCTTATCCAACTGCTCCAGCCCCTCAACGCAGTCATGCTTCCCCGGAATAAAACGGGCACGGTTCAGTTTTCTTGCAAGCTCCTTATACAATATCTCATTGACCAGAGAGCTCTTTCCTGATCCGGATACGCCGGTTACACATGTCATAACACCCAACGGAAACGAAACATCAATATTTTTGAGGTTGTTTTCTCTGGCTCCGCGGACCGTGATCCACCCCGTCGGCTCCCGCCGCTCTGACGGTACCGGAATCCGGATCCGGCCGCTTAAATATGCTCCGGTCACAGATTCCTTACACTTCATGATATCTTTTACGCTGCCGGCAGCAACCACCTCACCTCCATGAGTTCCTGCTCCCGGACCGATATCCACAATATAATCTGCCGCATACATAGTATCCTCATCATGCTCCACCACGATCAGCGTATTGCCCAGATCCTTGAGTTTCTTCAACGTCTGGATCAGCTTGTCATTGTCCCTCTGATGGAGACCAATACTTGGCTCATCCAATATATATGCCACACCTACCAGACCAGAACCGATCTGTGTTGCAAGACGAATTCTCTGTGCCTCACCTCCGGACAGTGATCCTGTGGCTCTCGCCAGAGTCAGATACTCCAGCCCCACATCCAGCAGAAACTGCAGGCGTGCTTTAATCTCCCGCAGCACCAGCTTTCCAATGGCAAGCTGATGTGGTGTCAGCTCCAGACCCTGCATAAAATCCATCAGCTTGCTGATAGAAAGTTCTGTCACCTCAGCGATATTTTTGTCCCCGACAGTTACGGCCAGAGCCTCAGACTTCAGACGTTTGCCTCCACACTCTGCACATGGCGTGATCCGCATAAAACTCTCATATTCTTTTTTCATGCGCTCAGATCCACATTCCCGGTAACGTCTCTGGACATTTTTGATGACCCCCTCAAATGCCACATCATATACTCCGACACCTCTCTGTCCACGGTACTTCACCTTGACCACTCTGCCATCGGTACCGTGCATCAGCATATGACGGATCTCCTCCGGAAGCTCCTCATATGGCGTATTGATATCAAATCCATAAGAATCCGCCAACGCATCAAGTATACACCTGCTGTAGCTGCTGGTGTCCTTTGCTGACTGCCAGCCATTGACCACCAGTGCCCCCTCTGCCAGACTCAGGGACGGATCCGGGATCATCAGCGCCTCATCAAACTCCATTTTGACACCGATACCATGACAGACCGGACACGCTCCAAACGGATTATTGAAGGAGAAGGTTCTAGGCTCCAGCTCGTCAATACTGATCCCGCAGTCCGGACATGAAAAGCTCTGACTGAAGCTCATCTGTTCGCCTCCCGGAATGTCAACGATCATCAATCCGTCAGACAGTTTGAGTACATTTTCGATGGAATCCACAAGACGCTTCCGGATCCCCTCTCTCACCACGAGACGATCCACCATAACCTCTATATTATGCTTTTTATTTTTCTCCAGGGAGATCTCCTCAGACAATTCATATAAGTGACCATCCACAACAACACGCACATAACCGCTTTTACGGGCAGATTCAAACACCTTGACATGCTGTCCTTTACGCCCCCTCACAACAGGCGCAAGAAGCTGGATCCTGGTTCCCTCCGGAAGCTCCATGATCTCATCTGCCATCTGATCTACCGTCTGTGCATAAATCTCCTTGCCGCACTTTGGACAATGGGGAATTCCGATCCGGGCATACAGCAAACGATAATAATCATAAATCTCTGTCACCGTACCCACCGTAGACCTCGGATTCCGGTTTGTGGACTTCTGATCGATGGAAATCGCCGGTGGAAGCCCCTCAATAGAATCAACATTCGGCTTCTCCATCTGCCCCAGAAACTGACGTGCATACGAAGACAACGACTCCATATAACGACGCTGCCCCTCTGCATAGATCGTATCAAATGCCAAAGAGGACTTTCCAGAACCGCTAAGTCCTGTAAACACGACAAACTCATCTCTCGGCACGTCCAGATCGATCTCCTTGAGATTGTGCTCTGCTGCCTTGCGGATCTTTATATATTTTTGTAATTCTTTATGCTTTGCCATAATAAACCATGCCTTTCTACATGATAACCGTCTGTTTCTGATACGTTATCATAGCATGATTTATTTCGTTTTTCAAGTACATATGTTCGATTTTACCATTTCTGACAGAAACTCCCAATCATTAAAATATTTCTGTTTCCGGCCTTTCGCAGCAATACGGAGAATCCCCACGGTCCGTAACGATCCGGTATCCGATGGATTCCATACGGCGGTTCAGACAACCACGGCATTCTGCCGCCTCCTCCCCGGTACAGATCTTGTGATCATACAGGGCATATTTCTTTCTCACTGGCACCGGTGATAGATTAGGCATCACGACATTAGCCCCCGCCTGTATCCCCATTTCCCGTCCCAGAGGATGAATGGTTCCCAGTGCCGTGGTCGCTGGAAGCAACACTCTTTTTTCCTGAAGACGCAATAAGCTCAGCATAAAAAGAGTCAGTTCCAGACTTCCCTGCGTCTCCTTCGCAAAGGGAGTCCCCGCTGCCGGTACAAAAGGTCCGATCCCTACCATATGAGGCTTCAGTTCGTGAATAAATTCCATATCCTGTGCAAGCTGCTCCGATCCCTGTCCCGGGGATCCCACCATAAAACCACAGCCCACCTGATAACCGATCTCTTTCAGGGCATAAAGACATTCCTTCCTGTGGACCGGAGACATTTCCTCCGGGTGCATCGTGCGGTAATGGGCATCATCTGCTGTCTCATGACGCAAAAGATAACGATCTGCTCCCGCCTCATACCATCTGCGATATGTCTCTGTTGTCCTCTCTCCCACAGATAATGTAATGGCACATGCCGGATATTTCCGTTTGATCTCGCGGATCAGCTCCTCATACCATTCATCCCGGTAGAAGCCATCCTCTCCCCCCTGCAGGACAAAGGTACGAAATCCCAGCTTCCAGCCTTCCTCACAGCATACCAGAATGTCCTCCATCAACAGCCGGTAACGGTCTGCCCCCAGATTACTACGGCGGATTCCACAGTAATAACAATCGTTTTTGCAGTAGTTACTGAACTCGATCAGGCCGCGGACATAGATATCCGTTCCAAAAACCCCCTGTGCCACGGTTCTTGCCTTCTGTGCCGCATAGTCCCGCAGCTTTTCATCTCCGCACGCAGAAAGGAGCGTGATCCACTCCTCACGCTCCAGACATTCCTCTTTCTCCAGCTTATCAATCAAACCAAACATATTGGATACCCTCCGTTGACCTTTTACTTTGCTGCCAGCTCCAACATTTTCTCCAATGGCTTGCAGGATTTTTCTGCAATTTCCGGATCCACGATCATTTCCGGCTGCAGTGTTTCCAAAGCATTTTTTACCTTTTCTAATGTAATCTTTTTCATGTTTGGACAAAACTGACGATGTCCTACTGAATAGAACTTCTTGTCCGGATTCTTCTGTGCCAGTTCATAAAAGACACCCATCTCCGTACAAATAATAAACTCCTTTGCAGTACTCTCTGTCGCATAGTCTATGATCTGTGAGGTACTTCCAATGAAATCCGAAAGCTCCAGCACATCTCCGGTACATTCCGGATGGGTCAGCACTTCTGCCTCCGGATGTGCCTCCTTTGCCTTTAATAACTCATCCGCATGAATGCTTTTATGTACATGGCAGAAACCGTCATTGAAAATGAAATGCTTCTCCGGGAGCTGCTCCGCTACATAACGGCCCAGATTTTCATCCGGAATAAAATAAATATTTTTTGCTTTGAGATTACGCACCACCTTAATGGCATTGGAAGATGTCACGCAGACATCCGAATGTGCTTTCAGCTCAGAGGTGGAATTCACATAGCAGACAACGGCAATGTCATCCCACTCTTTACGCACTTCCTCAATCTTTGCCACCTCTGCCATATGTGCCATCGGGCAGTCTGCAAATTCATCCGCCATCACGACCTTCTTGCCGGGATTAAGCACCTTGGCACTCTCTCCCATAAAGGATACACCACAGAATATAATTGTCTGCTCCTTCAATTCAATGGCAAGCTTGCTCAGGAAATAAGAATCACCTACATAATCCGCAATCGCCTGTACCTCACCATCTACATAATAATGCGCAAGAATAACTGCATCCTGCTTTTCCTTTAACTCCAGTATCTCCTTTTTTAACTGTTCTATATTTGTCTCCTGCATTTTTCTCCTCTTTTCTGACGAAATCCGTATCCGTTGCATCCTTATATTGCGTGAAGATTTTTCAGTGAAATATCCATGATCGGAGCAGAGTGTGTCAATGCACCACTGGACACATAATCTACACCCACGTCGATCATATTCTGAATGTTCTCTCTTGTAACATTACCGGAGCACTCTGTCAAAGCCCGGCCGTCAATGAGCTTTACAGCTTCTTTCATTTTGTCCGGTGTCATATTATCCAGCATGATAATATCGGCACCTGCCTCTACCGCTTCCTTTACCTGATCCAGTGTCTCCACCTCAACCTCGATCTTGTGCACAAAGGATGCGTATGCCTTTGCCATCCGGACTGCCTTTGTAATACTTCCAGCCGCACCAATATGATTGTCCTTGAGCATTACGCCGTCCGACAGATTATAACGATGATTGCTGCCACCGCCTGCCTTTACGGCATATTTTTCAAACAGACGCATATTCGGCGTGGTCTTTCGTGTATCCAGAAGTGTCGTGCTGCTGCCCTCCAAAAGCTTAGCGATCTCATAAGTATATGTGGCAATTCCACTCATTCTCTGAAGATAATTTAACGCTGTTCTCTCTCCTGACAAAAGCGCACGGATATCTCCTGTAACAACAGCCATAAGATCTCCCGCATGAACGAAGTCTCCCTCTTTCACCTTCATATCAAAAGCAACCGTATCATCCAGCAGCTCAAATACTCTCTGGAAAACCCACAGACCACAGATCACTCCATCCTGCTTACAGATCAGATCCACCTGTCCCTTCTGGTACTCCGGCATTACACAATTGGTAGAAATATCCTCACTTGTAATGTCCTCCTCCAACGCCAGACGGATATAACGGTCCGCATTCATCTTCATAAATGTTGTATCACTCATGTCTCTTTTTCTCCTTTTCAATTTCATTTAAAACTAACTGCTTATAATCTGCCTTCAGTTTCTCCAGATCCCCATAGGCTGACAGATCTGTCATTCCTGCAATATCCTTTGGCTCCGGCAGTTTTTTCTCTGTAATTTCCTTTGCGGAACGATCCGCAAACACCATAGATTCCAGAAGAGAATTACTTGCCAGACGATTTGCACCATGAACTCCGTTACAGGAAGTCTCACCTACCGCATAAAGACGTTCCATGGAAGTCATACTGGACAGATTCACCTTGATACCGCCCATAAAATAATGCTGTGCAGGCACCACCGGTACCGGCTCCTTTGTTACATCATATCCTTCCTCCAGACACCGCTGACAGATGTTTGGAAAATGACTGCGGATCTCCTCCTCAGGAATCCTCTCCAGTGAAAGGCGCACATATGGCATATCATCCTCTGCCATCTGCTTATGGATCGCTGCCGTCACCACATCCCTCGGCAAAAGTTCATCCACAAAACGCTCTCCCTTTTTATTGAGAAGGATTGCTCCCTCTCCCCGGACAGACTCAGAAATCAGGAAACGACGTCCCGGCTTCTCCGAATAAAGAGTCGTCGGATGGATCTGGATATAATCAATATGCTCCATTTCGATTCCATGACGCAGTGCGATTGCCAACGCATCTCCGGTAATGTGACGGAAATTGGTAGAATGCTTATAAAGCCCTCCCAGTCCACCACAGGCAAATACCGTATATCCTGCCTGTACAGTTCCAAGCGTTCCATCTGCCTCCCGGATCACCAGTCCTTCGCAGCCATCCTCTCCACAGATAATATCCAACATCATGGTATGGTCCAGAATCGTGATATTTTCTCTCTCCTGTGCTCTTGCCAGAAGCTTGCTGGTGATCTCCTTTCCGGTAATGTCCTCATGAAAAAGAATCCTGGGTCTGGAATGGCCTCCCTCTCTGGTAAACGCCAGTTCATCTCCATCTCTCTCAAAATCCACACCATAACCGATCAGATCCTGTGCAATCTGATTGGAAGAACGGATCATAACATCAACGGATGCTTTATTGTTTTCATAATGACCTGCTTTCATTGTATCCTCAAAATAACTGTCATAATCCTCCTCGCCTCGCAGCATACACATTCCTCCCTGTGCCAGAAAGGAGTCACTCTGATCCACCTCGTCCTTTGTGAGCATCAGTACCTTATATTGTGCCGGAAGCTTCAGAGCACAAAAAAGTCCTGCTGCCCCTGTACCTACGATCACAACATCTGTCTGTCTGTTCATAATAATCCTCATTTCTGATTTTATTTTAAATTAATTCATACATCTTTATCGAAAAACCACCATAGAGTGAAGCCCGGCATGAAAATTCAGGCTTTTTACCAATACACGGATCTCCGCCGTGCCGGTATCCTTTTCCTGCATGTCCACATCAAGCGGTCCCGGCCATTCATTGGAGGTTTCCGCCCGCAGCTCACCATTTACATAAACGCTGCACTGTCCCCAGACACTTTCAAAATGAAGCACCGGCAGCCTGCCGTTGATCCTATCCGGAATATGGGTTCTGATACGATATATACCATACTTTCCTTCCTGATCTTCAAAAATCGCCGGGGTTCCCGCCTTTTCATCTACCTGCACATCCATCCACGTATTCATGTCAAACTCGTCCACATGCATATTGACGTCCGGCTTCTCCTCGTAAAGCTCCGCTGTCATCTTCCAACCGGTCAGATACTGCTGGCGGATGCTTTCCACAAAAGGCTCCGTCTTTCTCGTAGAAAGAGGAATCATCAGGCTGCCAAACTCCACCTCCGGAGCTACTGCAGAGATCACCATCTGACTGGCACCCTCCTCCGCCTGAACAACTGCCTGGCATCTGCCGTTAAACAGACTCCTGTGACCTGATCCGAAATCCTCATGACAGGTAGGATCACCATTGCAGGTTCCAAGGATCACACCACCCTCTACATTAATGTCGATTTCAAAGGAAGCATCCGGTACTCCACGTCCCTTTTCATCCACGGCATAAATATTCACCGGCATCGCATCCCTGCCATCATTATACATTCCACGGTGCCATGGCACAATCTTTAACCGCACCGGCTCTCCCGTGGTGATTTTCACATCATGGGCTGCCTTGATCCCGTCCCGGTATCCGATCAGTTCAATATATCCCGGCTGATATGGCACCTGCCATTCTGCCTGCTCAAAAAGATCAATTTTCTTTCTTCCGTAGGATTTGCGGTTCACTATAAGCTCTGCTTCTTCGCAGTTGGTGTGGGACATCACCCGGATGATCTGTCCTTCTTTTCCGCGATGATTCCAGTGTGGCAGCACATGACACACCGGCTTTCCGGAAAAGATTGCCTTTGCCATATAAAAGGCATCCTTTGCGTAACCGCAGGTGTCCATCATTCCAAAATAAGAAGAAACAGACGGCCATGTATACGGTGTCGGTTCTCCAAGATAATCAAAACCGGTCCACATAAAAGCTCCCGCCATAAAATCCCTCGCCATAATGTCCTTCCAGGTCTGCCGGACCGTTCTGCCCCAGTCTGCTGCATGCTCATCATAGCTGCTGATCATATGCGTTTCCTCATTGTCCTCGTAACAGCTTCTTACAGAAAACGAGGATGTGGATTCACTGGCAAACACCGGCATATCCGGATGCTTCTTATGGAAGCTGTCGTACTGCTCTGTCTGATAATTAATACCACATACATCCAGAGAATCCACAGCACTTTCCTCCAGATCAATGCCTCCATGCATCGCTCCCGTCACAAATCTTGTATCATCCAGCGCACGGATCTCCTCCCGCATGGTATGCGCCATACGCCTGCCTTCCTCCGTTCCCTGCAAAGGCTCCTCATTAAAGATCGAATACATAATGACCGACGGATGATTTCTGTCACGAAGCACCATGGTCCGAAGCTGCTCCAATCCTTCTTCCGAGGTTTCAAAATTGCGATTCTCATCAATCACAAGCATACCCATTTTATCACAGGCGTCCAGAAGCTCCTTATGCGGCAGTCCATGAGCACATCGGTAAGCATTAGAGCCCATTGCCTTTAACCGCTCGATCCGGTACTCGTGTAACGAATCCGGCACCGCTACTCCTATCCCTCCAAAGTCCTGATGATTGCAGGTTCCAAATAACTTCACCGGACGACCGTTGAGAAGAAATCCCTTCTCCGGATCCATAGCAATCGTACGAAAACCACAAACGGTCCTGTCCGAATCCACCAGCTCGTCCTCCACAAAAACCTTGGTGATCACCTCATATATATTAGGTTCCTCTATATCCCACACCTTGGGATCCTCTATGGTAAACTCCGTCTCCACCTGGGACTCCTCCCCAGCCTCACAGATCACGCCTTCATTATTGATATTGACCTCCAGCTCCTGATCCGGGTCAACTAACGTGGTGGAGATCCTTACCTCTGTGTCCTTGTCCGTCTGGTTACACACATTGGTAAATAAATTTACTTTCCATGTATTCTCCGAAGTCTCCTCCATCCGTATGGAAAGTCCATACTGCGGAATATGGATGGGATTCTTGATGTTGAGCCAGACATGGCGGTATATGCCTGCTCCTTCATACCACCATCCCTCCCAGACATCTGCATCCACAAACACTGCCAGCACATTGGGTCTGGAGCCAAAATGTGCCCGGTCTGAAATATCGATCTGAAATGGTGTATAAGCAGAAAAATTCCGATGGATCACGGAACCGTTAAAATATACAACGGCGTGGGTAGCAACCCCCTCAAACTCTATGGTAAGCTCCTTATCCCGGTACTTTTCCGGAATTGCAAACACCTTCCGGTACCATGCCTTTCCACCGGATTTATATCCCCAGTTTGCCGCCGAAGCCTCTGAAAAAGGCTGTCTGACAGCCCAGTCATGAGGCAGGTTGACCGTCTCCCATTCTCTTGCGTCAAAGTCCTCCTGTGGTACTCCGGGACAGGCTCCGGCTTTTGAAGTATTATATATATAACTATGAGTCATCTGAAGCGGCTCTTTTACGTCTCCCGGATGGAAACTCCAATCCTTGTCCATAGACAAAGAAACTCTCGTACTCATATGCCAAACACCTCCGCATCTTCTTCTAATCATTAAAACATACCACCATCATAACGTCAAGAAAAACAGCAGATCATTCCCTTGAAATAATTGCAATTATACTCCCTTTGTAGTAAAATACAGTTAATGATCTAAATTATCAGCGAACGCCTTTCAGGACGAATAAATGAGAAAAGGAGAATACATATGGAGTTAAAAGATTTTATGGACTTAAGCAAATTGCAGAAAATTCAAGATGCTTTTTCCGATGCGACAGGACTTGCTGCAATTGCGGTTGGAAAAAACGGCGAGTACATCACAGAAGGCAGCAATTTCACAGATTTCTGTATGAAATATACACGTAATTCCGTAGAGGGAAACCGCCGCTGTGTAAAATGTGACAATGAATGTACCGGCACTTATTATTGTCATGCCGGGCTGATGGACTTTGCCATTGACATTATGCTGAACGATGAAAAGGTCGGAGCTATTATCGGAGGACAGGTTCTGCCACAGGAACCGGAGGACGAAAAATTCCGTCAGACTGCCCGTGAGCTTGGCATAAATGAGGATGCCTATGTGCAGGCAGTTCACCAGGTACCGGTAAGCACCGAAAAACGAATCCGGGCATCTGCCGAACTCTTAGGAGAGATCGTCAACCAGTTAGTAAATCTGGAGTATTTCCGTTACACGAACGGCGATCGCTTTACTCAGCTTCATAATGAAGTAATGCTCACTATTGATATCATTCAGGATATTAATGCCAATACACACTCTCTGAAATCCATTGCCAACAAGCAGAAAATGCTTTCTCTGAACGCTTCCATCGAGGCAGCCAGAAGCGGCGAGGCAGGCGTCGGATTTGCCGTTGTTGCAAAGAGCATGGGCGAGCTTTCTTCCCAGTCAGCTACCATTTACGGTGATATCGAAAAATCTGTTGCCGAGGTTACAAAGTCTGTCAATGATATTGCCGCATTATTTGAGCAGTAAAAGCAGATTAAATACATACAAAACAGGGTCTGCATTTCCGGTGTTACACCGGAAATGCAGACCCTGTTTTAGTATTGGACCGGATAACTTTTTATCTGTTATCCAAATTTATATTTATCTTCAGATATCGCGCCTCTCCTCCAGGATATCTCTCTTATTACATAGTAAATAACCAGCAACAAACAAAATAACTATGAAACCACACAACAAGACCAGACAAAGCTTTGGGTCCAATCCCTGTTTGGCTGCCGGAAACATGCGATACGGCATTCCCCAGTTTCCGAAAAGCACAAGGTTTCTTTTATATGTTGAGATCACCAGACCCGCAAACAAAATTATAAATGCGCTGATTTCTGAAATTTTCATTGATAATGCCATCTGAATCGTCCCCAACAGAACTAAAAGCAAAACCGGCTGCACTACCGCAATACATAACAGCCTCAACAGACTGCATGTCAAAAAACTTTTTTTGGTAAAGACCATCGCCACAGACATTGTCAAATGCAGATCCAGACCTGCACCATTTTCCAGTGTATACAAAGTAACAACCAGCATACATATTCCGGTATATACCACTGCATAGGTCACCAGCCACAAAAACTTCGAAATCCACCAGCGAAGCCTGCTGCCTGACCGGATAATGATCTGTGTGCCCATTTTTTTCAGATCATTCATGGGATAATTATTTAAACAGACCAAAAAGAGTACATAAAAGCAGATCCACCGAACCGGCATTTCAAAAAAATTAAAAATAGAAAACTTATACTGCTTTCCTCCCTGGATAAAATACATCCAGTAATCCATCCAGGTACCGTTTCCCAGCTTTTCATTGATACGCTGAAACTGTACAAGCTTGTAATGCATACCAATGCAGGAAAATAAAGAAATCATAACAGGAAGCACCAGATAAACAGACCGCCTGCCAATCCCCTCTGTCAGATCATGCTTGTACATTTTCCACATCTGCATTCTTCCACCCCTTTTCTTCTATCACTTCTCCGTTCTCCATCACAATAACCTCGTCTGCCAAAAGCTCCATCTCTGCCCGGTCATGGCATGCGATAATGATAATTCTATCCTCTGACCGCAAGCCCAGGATCAACTGACGGATTTCCTCCACACCATTTTCATCAATCGCATTGATCGGCTCATCCAGAATGATAATGTCCGGCTTTCCCATAATCGCTGCAGCAATTCCAAGCCTTTGCTTCATTCCAAGTGAATATGCTCCGAACTTCTTTTTGGTACAATCCTTTAAGCCCACTTTTTCCAGCAGTTCCTCCAATTCACCATAGGAAATCCCTCCCTGAAGATCTGCCAGTATCTTCAGATTCTGCAATCCTGTATATTGTGGAAGAAACGCCGGATTTTCAATTAAAAGTCCTATACTTTCCGGCAGACTCATATCTTTATGAAGCACTTTCCCATTAATAATGATCTCTCCCTGTTCCGGATGGACCAGACCGGCAATACAGCGCATCAGCATCGTTTTTCCGCAGCCATTCTTTCCCTGCAGACCATAAATCTTTCCTCCATGAAATTCCAGATTGATATCCTTTAACACGGTTTCTTTTTTTATTTTCTTCGTCAGGTTTTTTATTGTAATATTCATCAATTTCTCCTCTTCAAACAATCAGCATGTTCCGTCTTTAACGTTTAAATGATCTTTTTTCTGTGACATCCTATCCACCAAAAAGAGAAAACACATAACAGTAGTAATATTCCAAAAATCCCTGCAATAAGAGGAAAATTCATATCCACCTTTGAATCTGCCATCATCGGATTAATAATTCCTGCAATAGAATATTTTTCCAATCCCAACTCCATCAGTAAATAGTCTGCAGACAGATACAAAATAAAAGGGAACATACAAATGATCAGGCGGTTCCGTGCAACAAAGGAAATCAACAAAGAACTCACTGCCAGTAAACCTCCACACAACATAATGATCAGCAGATACACTCCAAAATACAGCCACGGCTTTGAAAAATACCACTCTGCCATAAACATTCTATTTGTAATAAAGGTGTGCTGTGCCACTTCATTCGGTTTCACTGCCGGAAGATACAATGCATTGACGGCAAAACTTAATATGTAGGTCAATGCTCCTCCCACAGCCCCTGAGCAGAATGTAACGATCATTTTTGCCGTCAGATACTGTGATCTGCTGACTCTGCTGTATATCTGCCTCAAATACCCCGTGGTCTCATCTTGAAAATACGACCATCCGAAAGGCAATGCCGCTAATACCGGAAGAATATAGAAATAGACACTGTTCCAAAATGTGTATGCTTCTCCACCAATAAATCCTTCATACAGGCATGCCGGATATACGGTATTGAAATCGGGGTTATCTGCCATATATTTCAGCTCTTCCGCCCCCATAACTCCTCCCTGTCGATATCCCACATACCATATACAAAACGACAAAAAATGTCCCAGTGCGATCAGAAAAGAAAACAACACAACCAGCTTCGTTTCTCTGCTTCCGGCACATCGTTTTGCTTCAAACCGGATCATTTCTTTCACTCTTATCCCCTCCTCATATAATCAAGTGTTTTTTATTGAAAATTCAAGGTTTCTCAACCTTTTT